>Ga0099825_1006085_pt1 | contig 15251 bp, 7 predicted proteins | sample SiratroredBW_FD_76838 | JGI IMG/M metagenome (GOLD analysis project Ga0099825, IMG submission 76838) | Root nodule microbial communities of legume samples collected from California, USA - Siratro red BW | ecosystem: Host-associated > Plants > Roots > Nodule | place: USA: California | collected... | reverse complement strand
TATATATATATATATATATATATATATATATATATATATATATATTATTTTGATCATAAGCTTCGTCATAACCTATTATGATTTCCGTTATAACCTTATAAAGGATTTTTAGGATCTCTAATATATTTCATTGTCCAATCAATAACATTGTATATGAGATGGTGATTGATGAATGTTTGAATTGTGATATTTTGATTGAGATATAAAATTTAAATTTTATGATTATACAATTTTTTTAACTTCTCTAACTTACCCTCTTCTTTTGAGTGATATTTACTTTTTTTAAATCTGTTATAATAATGTATTACACTTAAATAGAGAATTTTAGAGATATTAAGATTCATTCATAAGTTGAGTTGATTTTGTATTAAACTCTTTGAGTCTCTTTTTTTTTGTTTTTTATGTAAGGAAAATATAAAATTCATATAAAGAGGATTATACTTTTTGTTATATTACAATGACTTAAAAGGTAAATTTTAAAGATATTTTCTTAAATCTGATCAACGTTTTTTATAAACTTAATATTTAATAAATATATGAGTTTAGTCATGATAATTATTTTTGTTACTTTTCAATAAACGCTATATGACATGCTAATTTAATGATTTTACATGGGAATATACATAAATATTCGAATAAGATTATTACATGTCAATTCCATCATTTACTTAAAAGGAATACAGTTATTCTAAAGATTAAATTAACATATTTATCAAATGTTGGATATTAAAAGTATCGAACTTTTTGTGGAGATACCAAATTTTAACGTAGACCAATTTTGGAGGTAATATTAGGTCAAATAACTTCAATATGGATAAGTAACATTAGATTAGCCAATGCTAAAGAAGGTATAAGGATGTTAAAATTTGTAGTACAATCCGAAAAGATGTAGTGTTTAAGCTTAGTATGATCCTATTTTGAATCAATAGATATGTTTTTCATTGTCCATTTAAAAACATTTAAAAATTTAAAATAAAATACGTATTTTAAAATTTAAGTTATATTAATAAAACTATTTTTAATTTTAGATGCAGACATTTTAATAAAATAATATTACTTTTAATTTTAAAAGATGGGTCAGTTTGATTGCATTGAAGAGGCAGTGGAAAAGGAAATAAATGAAGGAAGAAAAAAAATGAAAAGTTTAGTTATTAGATTAAAGGAAAGAAAATGGAAAGTAAGATGAAAGTTTGATGTAACAAAATTATTTTTTATATTAATATATTTAGAAAATAATTTGATAAAAAACATAATTTTAAAAAATATAAATTAGAGTTAAAATAAATTTTAAACTAAAAGAAAACTTTATATAAATTTTTAATAAATACAAAAAATTATATTTTCAAATAATATATTGAAATAAATTAATTTAAAAAAAAATAAAATTTCACTTAACTAATTTTATTTATTTATTATTTTAAAATATTGTTTTAATTATGTGTTTTATCATAACTATTATTAAAATATTAAATTGATTATTTTATTTGTTATTTTTATTTTTATAATATAAAATGTATATTAATAAAATATTAAATTAATTAATTAAATTTATTTATTTTAATTATTTTACTTTATTATAATATAAACTATACATGAATAAAAATTTAATAATATAATTATTAGTAAAAGTGATTTATATAGTTGATTATGTTTTTAATATTTTAATATTATTTATTATATAATTGATTCTGCAAAAAAAAAAAATATTCAATTATGTGTAGACTTTTTTCATAAATGCTACATAATATGAGAAGAAAGTTTCAAATCTAAAATTTATCTTGTTTTTCATTATTTAACGTATCGTTTTTTGAACTTTCCATATCTTTTCTTCACCTTTTATGTTTTCGGGGAATAAACACACAATATGAGTCTATTTGAGCAACAAGTTAAATGGACTAAACAAAATAATCAAATTTAATATAGAATACAAATATTTATTTGATAAGTTGTTTGACCCGTCCATAAAGAAATACACGCATTTAAGAAGTCAAAATAGGTAAATAAAAATAGAATTTTGCTAGATAACTTTTTTTTTAAAATTTAAAATTTTCCATTTGAGTATTTTCAAAAAAATTGTTTTATTAAATATTTAAATTTTCATATATTTTTAATTGAATTTCTATATAAAAATAAAAAAATATAATTTAATTATGTTTTAAGTTTTTATATAATTGAATATTTTCAATTTAAATATTTTAAAAGAATTTGTTCTATAAAGTATTAAAATTCTTTATATTTTTCCATTGAATCTTTAACGTCCATTTCCGTAATATATGTACTTGATTTTATAGTATAGGACGCCACAAACTTAATTAATAAGAAAACAAAATTTTAATTATGTTTTACACATAATTGATTCAAATTTTATTTTATTATCTAATTTATAAAATACAATGATCCGATTTTTAAAATGGTTAATATTTAAAACAGAAATACAGAAAGTAATTTCTTGACTGGTTTGGAAAGTTCATTGAAAGCCCTCATGGTTTTGACAGGTGATGAAGTGTGAGATTTGAAATGGTTTTGCATTAATGATTGTTGAGTGTGCAACAACTAAGTAATAGGTAATAAATGCTACAACCTCACTTGTAAGGACATGGACCACTCTCTTCTCATTTATTTCACACCAAACCCTAATGTCCTCATCCCACACTTCCACTGAGAATCAAAACAATTTTATGAGGTTTTGGCCAAAAGATCAAATCCAACAACATTGCTTGTAATGTTCACACATCACAAGAGGAGAAAAATTACACATGCTTTCACATTTATCACCACTTAATTAAGTCTTTTTTTTCTAATATACATTGTTGAATTCATTAAGCAACCATATATAGATTTTTCTTTGGCTAATGCAAGTTAATCTGGATACTTTAAATAGTTGTAATAGATTTAAAGCAAATTAATAAATAAATATAATGTTCATTTTTCAATATAATAGATGAAGTTTTAAGAGTTATGTTTTAAATCAAAATAATTTTATAAATTATTCTCTTTCGATAAGTTATGGTGATAAATATGTGTGTTTCTTGGGTTTAGAGATACGTAATCAGAATATTTAAGCATTAAAATGTGTCTTCTAAATCTTATCTAGGAGATTTTTACCTTTTGGGGTTTCTTGGAATTTTATGGACCCTAGATGTACAATAAATAAAGGTATTTTTAGTATTTTAAATTTAAATATGTATTATATAAAAAAAATAATATGTGACTTCAAATAGAACAATAATTCATCTTTTTATATCAACACATATTTAAAAAATATTATCTTTTTTTAATAAACTCTAACACTATCTTTTATTATCAACAACATAATTTGTTTAAAAGTATGGTATTCTCCATCACCTACAAAAATAAAATACACAAACTATAGTAAAAAAAAAATAGTTTATTCGGACCTTTTATTAGATACGAAATCATTAACGATGATCACATTATCAATAATCTCTCTAATATATCCTTTTAATGAATAAATTATCAAACCATTCAACTTTTCTTATAACATTGATGATATTAAGTAAGTTTTTCTTATTAATTGTAACTTTCAACTGACGTAGAGTTTGATATATTTTTTTAAATTATTATGTTTTTGAAGTTCCCATTGAATAAAGAACCATATTAGAAAACTCAGATATTTTAGATTTGTAATTGTAACCAATGTAAAATAAAAATAAAAGAACACTACATTAATTTTATTATAAATTTATTACAAGGTCAAATAATATAGAATAGGGAACTGACATTTATAAGATTCTTATCACATTTATTTTCACATGATCTCTTCACAATGTCATAAATGTATAATCTATCAATATGTTTGAAATAAATCAACCATTTTGTACCAATAGTCTCACAATTACTTAACTTTATAGGATAATTGGCATATAAAAAATGTTTAGAAATATTATCCAAAGTAAAAGATAAGATTCACTTTCTAATGAACATTTTTTAGTTAAAATATCCCTTGCTTTGTTGGTAAGACTTCCCCGGTTTCTAAGATAATAAATATGTAAAGGAGGAATTAATTGTTCTTTCTCAATGTCAAGATTTTTCCTATTAGATACATTTGTCACATCATTAGGTTCACTTGAATTGTTAATTTCATTTTCACTTACATGGCTTTCATTACGCAAAATTTCATTTGATTAATGTAAGTTTTCATGACAACCCACCTCTTCAAATATAAATTTATAAAGAGCTTGTTGTAATTTAATTAACTCTTCATTTTTTTTCTTTTTTCTTTTTCACTTCTAGATAAATTCTTTTTAGAAGGCATATTGTGGAAGCAAATTAAATAGTAAATTAACACAAGAAAAAAAAAACACTTAACTTACAAAGTAAAAAGACAAAAGAAAATAAAATTAGCACCAAGAAAGCAAATTTAATTGAATGCCTGCTTACATGGATATGCTAATTCCAATAGCTCAATTAAAACATTGTAAACATAGAAATTAAAAAATAATATAAAAATTAAAACAATTAAACAATTAATAATAAATATTAAAACATTAAAATTTTAGCATTGCAAAGATAAAATTTTAAAAAAATTAATAATATCAATGTGAAAAAGTTAACAAAGACATGGAAGGAAAATAATAAATTTCTAAAATAATTTATAACTGTTTATAAATCTAAAATAACGTTTTTGAAACAAAAAGATATATATAATAGCAATAGCGTTTTTTTAAGCACATTTATGAATTCCTAGTCCTATAAACACATTTTTTTTAAAATAAAGTTAACCACATTGCAATTAACTAGTGATTCGTGAAGGTGAAGCATGTACAGTTCAATTGTGGTGTGAAAGAGTGAGTCATATAGGCCAAGGAATAATCGAATAAGGAAATAATCTCAGATACAATTGAAAACAATTTAGTATGTGGGATTAATTTTCTTCCTAATTTTTCTTCCTTTTATATCAGAAAGAAAAATTGTATTTATTCAGGAAAATACAATTTAATTAACAAACTATTCCAAAAACAATTATACCTACTAGTTTCAGATTTTCATTTTTTGTTTCTAAATGGCATTTAGTGTTTTTTTTTTTAAATCAATAGTTAAAAATTCAAAAAACACATTTCATATATATTAAAAATATTTATTTCTCATAATTTTAATTACTATATAGTTTAGATGTTTAGAAGATTTGATTTATTATAAATTTCAATTACATTAAAAATGCATTTATCACATACATTATAGAGTCTAGAATCTATATTACTAATTTTGATTAAATTTGTCCTTTTATCCTTGAATGAATACCTGGAGGCTCTGTTAGTCACGCCTACTTCGGTATGATTATTACAAATGTCCTGTCACCGTGCTTGGGATTGGCATTGGCATAATAATGGCTCCCAACATGACAGAAGTCAAGCTTTTGCAGCAATGCAAGCTAGGCTCTTCAAGTGGGAATCCAAAGATATAAAACCCCAAAAGTCAGAATATAGTACCTCTCTTCATCACACTACACTCATAGTTAGATGATATTTGGTCCACAAGTAACCATAACTTCAGAAAGGATGTTCTTGTGAAAGTTAAGTCAGACTATTTAAAAAGGGTGCATGGAAGGGATTGTTAAATGTTAGATATGGTCCATTATTTTTTAACTCTTGCAAGTTTATCAAGAAGCAAAAAGAAGATGCATTTTACAGTAATCACAAATTCCAAATTCTCTGCATGCCAATTGTAGGGTAAATAAAAACCAGTCCAATTTAAAGCACCATTCCGGATCCTTCTTTTATTCTGGAAGGATTTCACATCATCAGTCCTAAATGGTAAATTTCTGGTGTGGTCACCATTATTAAACAAAAGTTACCTTTTATCATTACCCTTACAAATAACTTACTTTAGTCTTTATCCACACTACTTTCTTATTTAGTTCCTTTGACTTTAGACAATAAAGACAATGAAATATTAAAAATAACTTATAAGAAAACTAAAAGAGACTAAAATGATATTGATACGAAGAACTTTAAGTAAAGAAAAACTAAAAAAGTAAAGCTTTTACAATCATAAAGAATAATTCAGTAATTATTCTTTCCTAAATTTGTTTTCATTAATTCTTCAATTTACTAAATTTAAATCATTTCCATATATCATGCAATTTGACTGATAATTCATTGTGCAATAAATTATTTACCATAGGAAAACTGTGCTATCCAATTTGTGCAGCAATTTCAGGTATCTGAATCCTTAATCCGCAGGTCGTTCCAGAAAAGAGAGAGAACAGTCTATTCAGGAATAGAATTACCAAGTGCAAACTTTCCCGAAACTTTAGACAAATTTTATCTTTATTGTAGGACTGGGGAACTGGGGAAGAAGACCCTGCTATGGCATTATGGAATATTAACAACAAAAAATGCATTTCTCTGCTTCTAATAAAGAGCAAGCAATATATATATATATGGTTTTTTCATGGGTAATTTTTTTGACGTCTTTTTGAATAGAAATCTTCCAAAGGGATTAAAGCTTATGAGTGAGTGAAAGGCTTGCCGTAGGTCCAAGCACTGATGATAAAATGATATTATTCTTCTTTCGTTTCCAGGGACAGTGGAGCCTCCACTTAGCTCAAAGTAACATCATAATTACTTGTAAAAGACGCGAATGGGGCCAGGATGTGTTCGCTCTGCAACTGAAACCGATACTACCAACAATGGCAAAATGTGCATACAACTTTATAAAATTCGAACAACCAAAAAGATAAATAAATCTTCCTTGGGTACTTTGCAGGCACTAAGGCCATGAAAATTGAAAATCTTACACAGTTACAGTCAGAAGGCACTAGACAAATATATTCTTTAAAAAGGGGCCATGCCAAATGGCTTCAAAAGTAAAAGAAATGTTCCCTCAACTTTAAAAGACCCCAAATTTCCTGAAATTCACCACCTTTGTATAGGCAAAGACACATCATTCACCCAAAAGGTTCTTTCTGATTAAAAAGCTAGAACCAGGTCAGAATAAACCAGTCATATGATGGAAAGGAAGAGCCAGAACAAAACTAAAAACAGAAAGGGAAGAAATGGATTTATGCAACAAGGCTTGTATTTCTGCATTAGTCTCTACAAATGGTGATCAGGAAAATCAATTAGAGTTTACCTAACACTAAAACCATACACTCTCACAAGTTAATCATCATCACAAGAACAACTCACAGACCCATTCATTCACAGATAAACACACACACTCACCGAGCCTTCTTCCGCCCCTTGAACAGGAAATTTGACGGCGGTGATGGTGAGAACTCGAACGGTAAGTGTGGTGGATCAGCTTCCCCATTAAGCATTCCCACAACCTCCTTCATGGAAGGCCTCTTCCCAGGGCACCTCTGCAAACACAACAAGGCAATGGTGATGCAGAGCAGCGCCTGCTCCTTATCCAATGAATGAATAGAAGTGTCAACAAGATCCAAAAGCCTCCCATTGTGAGCAAGCTGCCTGGCCCAGGATATCAAATTGGCTCTCTCAAACTCAGAAATCGGCGACGCCGTCACCTGCAGCGGCCGCCGCCCCGCCACCAGAACCAAAAGCAGAACCCCAAAACTGTACACATCACACTTTTCAGACAATTGGCCTCCTCCACCATACTCAGGAGCAATGTAACACACAGTTCCCCTCATACTAGGGGTGCTACTGATCCCACCACTCTTTGGCACATCCCCACTAATCCCCCAATCCTGGCTATTCCTCCTCCCATTGTTCCTTATCTCCCCACTCAACCCATCCAACCACCAATCAATACTCCCTCTACTACCCTTACTCTTCCTCTTCTTCTTCTGCTCCACCCCTTCCTCCTCCCTCTGCCACCACTCCAAACCCCTCTTCTTCTTCCTACTCTTCTTAGACAGCTCCTCACAAAACTCCTCCTTCCACCACTCCCTCGGCTTCCGATTCTTCTTCACCTTACTCTTAACCTTCTCCTCATCAAGAGAAGCCCACCAATCCAACCTCTTCCTCTCCTTCTTCTTACTCTTCTCACTCCCATTAACATTCACATTCTCATTCTCCACCTTAGGAGAAGAAGATGAACACGAATCAATCCACTCACTCTTGGGCCTCTCTTTCTTTATCTCACTCCCGATCCACTCCATCACATAATCCTTCACCCTCCCCGATTCCCCCCCTCCCCCACTCTCCTGCCTCCACCACCAATCCCTCCCCGAACCACCACCCTTCTTCTTATTCAAATTCACATTCTCACTATCAACACTCTCAAAACACCCATCCGACACCACGCTCAGCTTATCACCCCCCACCGGCGACGCGTCCGAGTAATCCACAACCCTCACCGGACAACTCTCCGGCGACCGGTCTACATCCACCACACTCACACTCTCCCCCTCCTCCATCACCCCAAACTCCTCAACCCCAATCTCCCCAACCCCTTCCTTCTTCTCCTCCACCATTCCCAGATCCTCCACCGCCTTAACCCTAGCGAGCCCAAAATCCCCAATCTTCGCTCCAAAATCCTCATCCAGCAACACATTACTCGGCTTTATATCCCCGTGAATCACCGGCGGCTCACACACGTGGTGCAAATACTCCAACCCCATCGCCACCGAAACCGCCACGTCGAATCTATTCGCCCAACACATCAGCTCCGGACACCGCCGGTCCAGCAGCGCGTCCTGCAAACTCCGGTTCGCCATCAGCTCGTAAACCAGCACCAGCTTCCGACCGCGCCGGTCCGACGAAAACCCCAGCAGCGAAATAACAAACGGCGACTTCAGATTCGAACACAGCGTCAACTCGTTGTGGAACTCTCTCTCCCCCTGGATTGACCCCGGCGAGTCCATCACTTTCAACGCCACGGTCTGGCCGGAAGGCAGAGTCGCTTTGTGCACCGACCCGAACCCGCCGTGGCCGAGCTTCGTCGACGGCGAGAACGAGTTCGTCGCACGGCGCAGAACAGAGTACGAGAAACGCCGCTGGTTGTGCTCGAACGGCGCCGTTCGGTTGTAAGCCAGTTTGCGGTAGATGAAGACCGTGACGGAGACGATCAGCGCCGTCAAGAAGAGCGCGCCGCCGACTGCCCCGCAGAGTATGATCTCTCGACGGTGCGACACGACGGCGGCAACCGCCGCGTGCGGCGAGGGTGGCGGCGGACGCGATGGCATGGTTGTAACAACAAAGAGAGGGAAATGAAAATGGTAATTTTGATGTTAACCATTCATGAGAAAGAGAAAGTGAATAGAGTTTTTTTTGTGTTGTTGAGAAGAAGAAGTAGCAGTGAGGAGTGAGTTGTTTTGTTTCCTTGGCCAACCAATATTGTGATAGATAAATGCCATAAATAAATTAATAAATGAATAAATAAATAAATAATAAAGTGTTGCTTTTCAATAATAAAAAAATAAAATTTATCTTGAGATTCTCCTTTTCTTTTCCTTTTTTCTAATAACAATAAAATAGTGAATGAGGGTGATAGTTAAAGTATTGAAGAAAGGTGGAGAAAAAAAAGTTCAAACCTTTCATTAGTGGTGTGTTTGGAGGGAGTTGCATTTGTGGACCTGCCTCTTAACAAATGCTGTAAACATATTTTACCCAAAATTAGTAAAAAATCTAAAACAAACAATGTGCTCAAAATATTTAGGGTTCATTCAAGTAACAAATCATTAATTTGTTTCAAATTTTTATCCGTCTTAATAAATCTTTTTTTATATTTCAAGCCAGTATTTTTCAGTAGATGCATTTTTAAATGTACAAACTTTTAGGTTCAGCCTCTAATAAATGCAATAAAAAATTGAAAAACAACAATTTCATCAAATCAGGTGGAAAATTATTCTTGTAATCTGTTGAAGCAATAATGATGGTTTGGATAACTCAGAAGACCTGGGTCAAATTGTTTACTAACTATCTTTTAATGGTTAGTTTCCTTATACACATTTTAATAGTTAGTATATATGTATATATGGTATTAAAATTACCATCACTTTTATAATTTTAAAATAATTTAACTTAAAAGTTGTCCTTTAGAGTGTTATATATACAAATATGGGTGTGTTTTGTCCTTTTGAATTCCTTCTGTCTTCATTAAGTTAATTCTTTAAATTATAACAAAAATATATTATTTTAATACGTTTAGTTGGTGTGTTAGTGTCGTAATTAAAGATATTAAAGAAGAAGGCAAAGCCATGGAAAACTACATATCCATGCTTAATTAAGAGATCAAACTATCAAATGTTATAGTGATTGTGAGTGGTTAATATCTTCATTTCCTACTAAATGTTTCACATTATATTTTAAAAAAAAAAAAAAACACCTATCAACTTTATTACTAAAAAATATTATTAGAAATCATATGTAATTACGTTGAACTTCATATACTAAATTTAAATAGGTTTTAAAATTTTTACTACATTTTTCAAATAATGAAATGATATATGTCTCAACGTTTTTGGATTATTCGGGTATAATTTTTTTAACTTAAATTGTTTTATATTGAATTTTAAATTAATTTAATTGGATATACGAAGGGAATATAGGATTTGTGAGAAATTGAAAATAATTGGATGTGGGTAAAAAATGTTAAATAATTATGTAAATATTTGTTGTGGTAAAAAGAGTAAAGAAAAAAAAAATAATGTTGAATGATGATGTTACTGGGACTTGTGTTGGTTTTGATGACAGTAGAAAAGTCAACGAGAAAATCCCGTTGAAAAGAGAGCATATCTCGTTTGAAGTGTAAAACACGAGCAGAGGAAGTGCGCGTGGGCGTGGCAAACGTGACCTCCTGCACGTGCTTCAAGCACCACCCATGTTCCACACACACCCCTATTCATTCATTAGGATATTTATCATTTAAAAATAAAACAAATACTGTATTTTATTAAAAATCATAGAAAAAATCAACTCAGCATTCAGAGTGTCATTTTACTTACATCCTCTCGGATTACTTTATGTAATAAATGTATTAATTTTATATAATTAAATTTATTTAATTTCGTAATAATTTTTAAATCCTAAATTTCTGATTGATCTTATACAGAGTGTATAAATATTAAAATCTATCAAATATATATTACTAGTTATTTTAACAAAACTATTACGTGTAATGGTTCACTTAGAAGTGATAGAAAAAATAAGTAAAAAATAGAATAAAAATAAAGGTAATTTTGGTGAAAAATACAAGAAAAATAAGAAAAAAAATTATTATAATATTCTTTTGATGTAACCCCTTATCGATTTAGGATTATTTTATTGTGAGATTTTTAAAAAAATAACATAATCTAATATTTGTAAAAAAGCTAATTAAGTATGCCAGTTTTTATTTATTTTTTTAATTTTTATATTATCTAAATTTATATCATTTATCATATAATTAATAATTATTTTTCATTCAGAAATTGTACTCAAATATTAGAAGTGTTGAAATATCAAACTTTATACAAATAAACATTAGACTTTATCATTATTTTGCTACTTTTATATGATACAATCTGATAATACAGTTGTATTTACACTATTCCATAAAATTTACAGAGAGTTGAGGTAAAAACTAAAGTTTAATGACATAGAATTATAATAAAAATAAAAAAAATAGATATTTATACATTTTATTATTTACTTATTTAAATTTTATGACAATAAACTTGAAGTTCTACACCCGCAAAATTTGGAAGTAAAATTCGTTTATGTTGCAGGTTGTGAAGGTTGAATATAAAAAATTAACATACAAAATTTACCAAAAATATTAAATCCTCACATGTTACGAGTTACATGGATGATGGTGGGTGAGCTTTTATTTAAATATATAACTTTATTTATAATTTCTTTCATTTTAAAAACAATAAATAATTAATTTTGATTTTTCCTATTATCATCATCATTTTCTAAAAAAATCGACATTAATTTTAATAGGTTGCTGAGTGGTTTATGATATGGTGTGGTGTTGGAAGAATGCGAATGACTTAAAGATAGAAAGAATGGTAGTTGCAAAATTAATAATCTTATTTATTTATTTATATATATATATATATATATATATATATATATATATATATATATATATATATATATATATATATAAGATTATTGAATTGGTTTGATTTATTGAATTTAAAATTTTAGAACTCATTATATAAGCTAATTCTGATTAAATAAAGTAAAATCTCATCTCACAAATATAATTGAGTGATTTGACTTCTCTAAATACATAGGAGGCATTGATGAATATTTTAGATATCCATAAAATATTGTGTATAACTCACTTAAATTAGGAAACTCAACACAAAGTGCATTAATTTTATCTAAACTTTGGTTGTAAAAATAAATATCATAGAATTGAAAAAATAATTTATTAAAGTAATTATATTTGACATAAGATGTAAATCAAAATGGTGAAATGAGAGAGAAGGAATCAACCACATGGTCGAGAGTTATGAGAATGGAATGCTTTAGCAAAAAGCAATGTCCATGGCTTCACCAATCACTGTGGTGAACCAGACTCATCTCAGAAAAAGAGTTGACTTTTTACCTAAATTCATGCTGTTCTTTTTCCTCTCTTTTACAACCTTTTTTACACTTTCCTCACTGCTAAGTTATCTAATTTCAAGATAAATTTATGAATATATTTAATTTAATAATACAACAAACAATCTCTTTCGTATGTGGACCATAAAGTATAAATAAATAAATGTAATGGCTATTTTAATTTTTTTATGATTAAATCTCCATTGACCGTTTTCAAGTGTGTACTATGTTCAGTCATTAAGAAATGGCTCAGTTTTAGTGTTTGTAACGCAAAGAATCTCAGTTACATGTGTGTTTCTCATCTCGAATAACTCAAATTTCAGTTATAATAAAAACATGTTTTATGAGTTCCGTTGAACTGAAATTTAGACCGTTTCATCTGAAAAATAAATATTTTATTAATCAAATTTCATATTTAGAAAAATTATTTTTAAGTGTTAAATTCAATTTTAGGTTATTTTAGTATATAAGTTAAGAATTTAATTATTTGGTAATTTATTGCATAAATACCATTAGATTATTTTTGCTTTTTTCAATAAAAAATTAAAGTTTAGAAGAGTTTGATTGTATTATATTGTGTTTTTTTTAATAAGTTTTTTTTTCATATATAAAGTTTTATTTTTTCCTTTTCGTGTGATTTGTATGTATATTGGTTTGTATCCGTGTGTGAGATCTAATGATAAATTAATCATGACTAGTCTAAATAACTAGCAATATGTTATTTTATTTTAAATTAAATTCTTTAGGAGAAACTTAAGGCATCTTTTACCTTGTCTAATTTTTGAATAATTTTAAATATGAGCAAAAGATTTGAAGTAAGAAAAGCTATAATTGATTTAGATTTTATTTTTACTTTTTATTTTACAATCTAGTTTGGGTGTTGATTTTTTAAAAAAAACGAGTTTAATGTGAAATGTTAAATATAGTTTGAGAATTTGATAGAATTGGCTATTTTGGATCATTTGGAACCCGTGAAGGAATTCTCTTTTGAAATATGGAAAGTATAAAAGTGAATTTTGAATTAAATTGAATTAGATGTAAATGATTATTTTATATAGTGGCGTATGATTTTTGAAGTTTGTTAGGAAGGTTAGTTTTAGATACAATAGGTGATACGAATGTTGAAAGATATATACATTGAATTTGGATATACCTAAGAAAATAAAATTATAATGTTTTAAATGAATTTATTTAAGTTGTAAAAATGGGAAAATGGTGTTATATGAGCTTTTACAAAAAAATTTGGTTATTGAATTTGGAACCTCGTTTATTTTAACTTGTTGATATAGTTACATATGTTAAATTTGAGGTGTTGAGTTGATTTTGGATAAACTTTGTGTAAAAGTAGATTTTCTTATTAATTTGTCCATGGATCCCAAAACAACCAAGTTGATTTCTAATACAGCTGAAAGGAAATTTTTATCAAGGTTTCACTTATTTATTTAAAATTTTCTCGACAAAATAATTATAATGATGAATAAAAAGATAAATGTGTAAAATTACTCAATGAATTGTTAAAAAAACTAATATTTTATTATTTATAAATATATATTTAAATGGTTTTAATATTTATAATTCATATTTGATTAAATAAATGTAGAAGTGTATTTTAGATGTTCCTTAAATGTTTGTAATTAGATGTTTAGTACAAATTGATTTTTTAAGATGAAATGTGTTGAATTAGATGTTTTGTAATTAGATGTTTAGTACAAATTGAATTATTGTCATTCATATTTGATAGTTTGGTGAATTAGTCTTTATTTTGCATTGAATATTGGAATAATTAAGTAGTGAAACCATTAACCAATGGAGAAATTCAAGTTTCACTAATTTATTAATTACATAAATGAATATTTTAGATATGATTAATTAAGTGAAGATCTTAGGTGTAACTGATTAAGTGAATATTTTAACTTTAACTTACTGAAATTCATGTAAGGATATTATTTAGGTACTTTAAATTAACTATTGTTGTTAAAAATAATAATAATACATTCTATATCAATTGTTTATTAGTTTTATGTCAATGTACATTTCATCACCAACCAACTTCGAAAATGATAGAACATATTTTATATTGATTGGACAACTAATGTAACGTCTACAAAAGTTACATTAGTTTTAAATACTAATTGATATAAACGCATGTTTAAAAGAGTTTAAAAAAATTAAGAAAGGGATACTTATTATATCAGATGTTTTGTAATATTTTCTTTGTATATCATTTTATTTTTTTATTTTTTAACTGATGTAAAATGGATAATATTATGCGGGTTAAGGTATTAATGGATGCAATACATTATTAGATGTTTAGTAAAGATATTTTTTTAAGATGAAATTGTTGAATTAGTGTCATTCACAATTATCTATTTGATATATAGTTTGTGAATTAGTCTTTGTTTTGCATTGAATATTAGAACAATTAAGTAGTGAAACCATTAATCAAAATAGAAATTTAAGTTTCATTAATTTATTAATTACTTAAGTGAATATTTTAGGTATGACTAATTAAGTGAAATCTTAGGTGTGACTGATTAAGTGAGATTCATTTAAAGATATTGTTTAGATACTTGGAATTAATTATCACTATTATAAAATAATACATTCTATATTTATTGTTTGTTAGTTTTATGTCCATGTAGATTTCACCAACTTAGAAAATGGAACATATGTTATATTGATTGGACAACTAATGTAACGTATACAAACGTTACATTAGTTTTAAATACAATAGATATAAATTCATGTTTAAAAGAATTTAAAAAAAATAAGAAAGGGATACTTATA
>Ga0099825_1006083_pt1 | contig 15253 bp, 6 predicted proteins | sample SiratroredBW_FD_76838 | JGI IMG/M metagenome (GOLD analysis project Ga0099825, IMG submission 76838) | Root nodule microbial communities of legume samples collected from California, USA - Siratro red BW | ecosystem: Host-associated > Plants > Roots > Nodule | place: USA: California | collected... | reverse complement strand
CCTGCAGCAACACGTGAGTATGCTCCTATGGTAGATGAGATCTGGAGAGATCCTGCTGTTCAGGAAACATACAAGAGGAGAGAGGAATTGCATAATCTTCCTGATGTTGCTAAATATTTCTTGGATCGGGTATGACTCTACTATTTCATTTTTACTATCTTGTAAGTATTTAGTGGTGTTGTTTTGTATATTTCTCTGCAATTTAACTCTTAATTATGTTGACATTGGTATTTATGTTTGTGCTTTACAAACATTATTTTGCCATTTCCATTAGTTAATTCAAAGTGGCTGGCAACTCTGTCACTGTCTTGCCAAACTACTGTTTCTCCTTATATGTCAGTAAACTTTAAAAATATGCAAGAGGTGCAATGTAACATTTTCTGGCTGTAGAAGAATCCTGGATTAGTAAGGGTGTGTATCAATGAGATGCTTGAATATGTAAGTGCTATATTGGCTTGGAACAGTTCTTTGAAAATGTCTTTTCCCTTTAAAAGAAAGGCTTTTAAAAGTTTCCATTTATCTTTTAAAGATAAACAATTTAAGAGGGTTGATGGGTCAAATATATTAGCTCTTTAGAGAGAATGAATAAACTTATTCTGCACTTGACTTCAGACCTTCTAGTGGCTGTTCTCTCTAAATTACCTCTCCTTTGGATTTGCCTTTTTAGCATTCATTCAAACTTTTTACTATGAGGTGGCAGCTCATTGTACAATGCTAATTGATAGTTTTTGGTTGTATCTTATTATTAATATTGTCGGTGAAGCAATAGATAGAACTAGAAGTAGCCTTTCATGAAACTCTGGCCTAGGGTTTAGGGTGCATTGATACTAATATTTGCTAAATATTCCAATGAATTTTGGTTATAGGAAAAGTATCATCTGCATGGCTATTGCCCAATTAGCATAACCATTTAAATTGTATTTTCCTCTACCTTGTTAAATAATACAATTTCCCTTGGTGGATAGGAATTGTTCCCATCACATAATCACTAATATCTATGGAACATTAAACTATATAGCAGAAGAGAAAGTACGGAAACTATAGAGGCTTTATTAATTAGCAAAAGCATAAATTATCCTATCAAAAGATTGACAGTAGAGTAGCAGATGTTAGAAGTTCGTATTTTCAGTTATTTATGATTTCTGTAAATGTTTAGATGTCTATACATTTATATGGATATCTAGATGTATATCTAATGAACATGTCATTATGTACTTTTGTGCAACTCCAATGAAAAGTTACGAGTCTCTTGATGCATATTTAAATATTTTTATAATAGTATTGCCACATGGAAAAACTTACATTAAGATATTCACTATCCACCATCTTTGTGGTTGCTAGAGTTTATATGGATAGAAGATTGGGAACCGAACCTTCAAAAGAATACTTTTAAAGTACGGTGTAAAATTTAAATTATGGATCATGACTCCTTCCTGTCTATCTAAATTTGGCTCATCTAATAAATGTTAGTCTTTCACTTTTATGTGCTCTGTTATTGAGATGTCTAATCATATGTGATCTTGTGTACCCAATAGGAATATTATGATGTGCATATTCATATTTAAGCTTCTAATTGTATTGGTCTTGCTTTTGTACTTTATATTTTTCATATTTTTCTGGCTAATATTTTTAAAAACAATCTTAAAATGTATTGGTTTTCATCACGTGCTTCTGTTTATGAAGAGGTATAATTATATGTGATCCTGCACAGGCAATAGAAATTTCGAGCAATGAGTACGAACCTTCTGATAAGGATGTATTATATGCCGAAGGAGTCACTCAGAGCAATGGTCTCGCTTTCATGGAGTTCTCATTTGAAGATAGGAGTCCAATGTCTGAGATATACAGTGAAAACCTCAACTGCCCTCCTCCCTTAACCAAGTAAATCAATGTCCTTTTCTCTTATTTTAAGGAATCTTCTGAAAATGTTCTTGACTTCTTGACACTGTTATTGACTCAGATATCAATTGATTCGCATAAATTCAAAGGGACTGCGTGATGGTTGCAAATGGTTGGAAATGTTCGAAGATGTTAGGGCAATCATATTTTGTGTTGCCCTGAGTGACTACGACCAGATGTGGCCTAGTAGTACCGGTCAGCTTCGAAACAAACTGCTGGCAAGCAAAGATCTTTTCGAGAGTCTAGTGAAGCATCCTTGTTTTAAAGATACCCCATTTGTGCTTCTCCTAAATAAATATGATGCCTTTGAAGACAAGATAAACAAAGTTCCTTTATCAAATTGTGAGTGGTTTGGGGACTTTTGCCCCGTGAGACCTCATCACAACAATCATGCCCTAGCGCACCAAGCATACTACTATGTGGCTGTGAAGTTCAAGGAGCTTTACTATAACCTAACCGGACAGAAGCTGTTCGTGGGGCAAACTCGAGCTCGGGACCGCACGTCCGTCGATGAGGCATTCAAATACATAAGGGAAATCATCAAATGGGACGACGAGAAGGACGATGATGTATATGAAATCAACCCAGAAGAGTCTTTTTACAGTACAGAAATGAGTTCTTCACCATTCGTCAGACAGGAGTGAACGATCATATTTTTGGATAGAAACTCATCGCTCCGAAGAATTTGTAGGAGCATTGCATTTGTGAAGGTAAGGGAGGTCAATTGGGTGAGGTGTGGTAGTATGTTGTTTTGTTTTGTTTTTTTAGGATCTTTCCCAAACAGGTTCACAATGATTTTTGCCCCTTCATAAATAAGCTAATTTGATTGAGAGGTTGTAAATTCAGAGGTGATTTGTTCTCTGTACAGCTTATATTGACAATATTGTTCAGCTTAATTTGAAAAATAAAAAATAAAAAACACGTATTTTTTATATCCAACTGAGCCATGTATCACTATGACCTTTACAAAGAATTAGGTGTCTAAAAAATTTAATTTACGAAAGCCTAACTTCTTTTAACTTATAAAGATCGTTTGACTGATGATTGATATTTATTAGGAAAGTAAATGAGTTAAACATATTCAATTTATAATTCAACTTGCAGTTTAGACAGTTTTTTTATAACTAGAACTGTGCCTCCACATTTTATAGAAATCGGTTTGTATTACGTAAATAGATAATATGCAATATGATACGATTTTATTTGGTTATTTTAAGGTAAATATGACATTGTTTTAGGTTGACATGAATTTGATTAAGGTTAATTAAAGTTTGGAATTCTATTTTTGTTTTAAATGATTTCATGTCAAAGTGTATATAAATAAGATGGTCTTATCATCAAAATATTATATATAAAATCTGCGTATTTATGTGATCATGTTAATAATGTATTTTTAGAAAACAAAGATATCTTAATTATTTTTTTTAAATGATATTGTTTACACAAATTTTAATTAATTATGATATGTTAAAAATAGTTCTAACATAAAAGAGTAATTCATATACTCAGTTTTCTCTTATCTTTTGTAGTTATTTGATATTCATCATCTTCTTAATAGATTTGTTAATTAAATCTGTTATTTGTTAAAAGAAGGATTTACTTTGCTTATATTCATTATAATAAAATTGGTGAAAAGATGACTTAAAGCCAATATGATTCATAGGACTCTGTCTGCTCACAATGTATTTCAAAACAATTTTGTTTAAGTCACTTGGTTCCATTCTCTATCTTGAAGAGACCTTCCAATTTAGGAAGCTTGGAGTTACTAGAAAAACTTCAATGTAAGAATTAAAGGCCATGCACTAAAACATTCTATGATTGGAGCAGTGCTTGGTGTTCTTCTCATAAGATAATTTCATTAATGAATTTAACCACTCAAATTTCTTTTAACGTGCAAGATGTCACTAATAATAAAATTCTTTAGTATTATAGAAGTTGATCTTGGAAATGCAAAGTTGGCATTCATCTTCCTTGTAGATATCATGACCTTCAATTATAGTTTCAAAGCTAACGAATCATATAAGTTACCATTTCATTGTTTGAAATTTAAAACACATTTATTGATCAAAGTCAATTTTCAAAACTACTACATTTGATCATTGATAATATATTGGCATAAATCAAGTTGACGATCTCTTTGTCCTCATGGTAACAAAATCTTTATCATAATATGAATGAATCTATATTATTTTGAAAAATCATTACCATCTAGAAATATAATTTGCCTCTCCATGCGTCTTTGGGAAATGAAGTTTAATAACTGGGATACTCAATGGATTCTATTTCTTTATTTAACATGCTATATTATAAATGGGTCTGTGGGGGACTAAACTCTCAGAATTATTTTTTGAAAAATAATATCTGATTGTAATTATAAATACTATACGAGTTAAAATTCAGATTCTGAAAATGCAAATTGACAATAAACTTTACTAATTAAAAGTTTTGGGCAAAACACTTCCTTCCACTCACAAGTTTAACTCAATAGGATCTCTGTCATGTTCTATATCTCCCACAATGAACTACAAAGAGTATGGTGATTCAAATAATATAGAAAACATACTTTGGTCCAATAAAGAAAAAAAAAAATCTATTTTCCCCTTATCACTTCAATCAGTTTAGTTTAGTGTAGTTTTCAACAAAATAGCCCTTTCAAGAAAATAATGAATTTTTCAAACCACCAAAATATTTAATAATTTCATTTGAAGAGAGTACAAACTTATCAATTAGATTTTTTCTAATAAAAATATTGTCCAACTCTGAGATTTGCGAACTTTAATCCATTGATGATATTTTTGATAATAAAGTCTGTCACATATTACTCTAATATCAGTTAAAGTTGGTTGGTTGCAACTGATCACTTACCACAAGACTGGAATAAAAAGACATTAATTTGGTTTACTTTCATAAACAGTAACGTTTTAGCTTAAACATGATATAAATTATGCACTAAAGTGCCATTCAGTGTGCTTTAGTATGTTGACACATGTTTTACTTATCCTTCACTTTTATAAGCTGATTTAAACATAACTTATATTCATTCTAAAATAAAACCAACTAATCACTAATCAACTTGCAACCCTAAAATCATTACTGCACATTCATCTTAAAATAAAATACTGAGGGTATTTCGGCTATTTTAAAACTGAAAATAGTGCAGGTTAGAATTTTTTGTAGTGCAGGAAGCAACAGCCTTTAATGGATCAACATTGACGGGTACAAAGAGCATTTGGACTAGCCCACGGTAGGGCCCATATTGATAACTAAATGGTCCAATTGGCCCATTTATTCACCTTCTTCTGCCTTTCATTCACACTGTTCAATCTTTAGTAAGATTTGTTGAATCTTAATGACAAACACAATATTTTACATTTTATTTTAAAGAGTTAAAAAAGTTAGAAAAAAAAAAGTATTTTTAGGCGTAATAAACTAATTTATATCATTATAAACGATACAATTTTATGATTTTTTGTAATAAATTTTCTATATAATATTTCAAATTTTATACTCGTTTCTATATTAAAGTTAAAAGTATAAATTAATATCAAGAATCGAGTTTAATTAACAGAGACTAGTCTTTTACCACAGGATGAGTGAGGGTTATTCGATGCGTTCATATTTAATGTCTAACATTTTTTTTTTATATTATTTCTTAAATAATATAAAAGTGAGAAGGAAAAAGACGTAATATCTTTCTTTGCCTATTTAAAACATGTTTACCAACCTAAATATAAATCTTTTATGATAAAATAAATTTATAAATATACGTTTAAAGTCAAATACTATTAAAGATGTTGGTCTAAACCTAAAATAAATCTATCTCATTCAAGCAAGCCAAGTTCATATTTTAACTTTAGAAACCTAACTTTTACCATTTAAGATGAACCCTAACTTGACCCATTTCACCCTTCATAGAAGAAAATTCAACACTGATTAATGAAATTACAAACCTAAAATCCTTCTTTGAATACTCAATTCAATAATTCACACACACACACACAAAATTACCATATTTCACAAAACTGAACCAAAAAAAAAATGAGTAAATATAAACAAAGATGATTCATTTTTCTTTTTTTCAGTATACAATATCTAAGTGTCGCTCATGAAGCTGATTATTAATTAATTTGTTTTGGGTGGTTCCATTATAGCCGGCAGAAGAGTGATTGTATTTTTCTGATTCCATAATTCATACCTAACTAGGGCACACATGCTTACTTTCATCACTGTTATATATATAGTTATATAATAAACACAACAGAATTCAATATAGTACAATATCCTAGTCAACACCAACTTAAATTTTAATGTCAATTATTAAACTTCATTATAGATCCTTGCATGCAACAATGGAGAAGAATCTGCATTAAATAAACCCTAGAAAGTTATACTGTTTTTGCTGGTTAGGTATAATGTGAGGCCTGTGATTTAGGTTTAGAATGGTAACCTACATTTTTGTTGAGGTCCAAAGTAAATACTAAATAGTATAAAGTTGACAAGAACATAGTTGTCTCATGTAACTGCACCATGTTACCTCAGAAAAGTTAGGAAATTATTGAGCTGTAACATGTCTCCTCAACTACTTAAACCACCATGTCACAGTCAAGTGTTTATAAATGTATGTTTGAATCAACAGTTATAAATTTGACTTTAGATTATTTTCATTTTATTATAAAATTATCTTTTTTTATATGGAGGTTGAATTTTAAATGTGTATTGATAATTAGTCTCTTGGACTATAATTGATCTTTCCATTGATCATAGAGTCTCATTCAATAACTATCTAGAATTTAGATGGAAATATCAAACACTGATTTCTGAAATCAATTAAAGATAATATGAATTTTAAAGAAGAAATATAATTTAATATTTAAATTTGGAGTTACAATGTATCAAAATTGTAATTTTCTGGAAGGATTTGTGTTGTTAGTATTTTTTGCGAAAAAATGGTTACACACTATTTTTTTTAAAGTTTGTTTTATCTTATTAAATTTGACAATAATCATTTTATACTAAAAATGTTATATATAGAGTTAAAACACCTATGCTTCTATTTATATTATTTTTTATTACTTATAAAAAGATATTTAAAGATAACAAAAGATAAAACAAAATAATTAGAGCTCATAAAATACACTTCACATAAAAAAATTACTTAATTTTAAAAATTTTAAAAATATCTTAAAAAATAAACTTTAAGTTTAATTTAATTCCAGAGATCACTTTGAATGAAAATTTTTTCTATTTTCTGAATAACTATGATAACATCTTAAAAGAATAAAATTTAAGTATAATTTAATTTATAAAATCGATTTAAAAAATAAAATTGGTATCCAATTTAGTTATATCTCTAACATAATGATAGTAAGATATTTCCGAGTGAAATAGAATGAAACATAGGCATTTTGAAATTATTTTGTGAAAATTAAGTTTAATGTTAAATTCTCATCCCAATGCAAAAGTGAAGTACATGAGATTGTTAGAGTTAACTGAAATCAGATTTAGATGCATTTTCTAGTCCAAAAGAAACTAACAAAAGCCTTCGAGGGATTGATTCAAATTTTAGAATTACAAATAAACGTGATGAAAATTGTAAGAATATAATGGTGATTATTGCACACGCAAAGAGGTCAAAGATCAAAGCCTCTGGTCTCCAAAAGAAAAAGAAAATGGTGACTTATTATGAATGAAAAACAAAGGGTTTGCAATGGAATTGAATTGCAGGGTTTGAAGGTGTCAACAATGGAGTTTGATTAGTTTGGTAAAAGAGATACCAACGTGTCCTTTCTTTCACCTCTTCTTCCTATCGTCATCTTCTACCTATTCAATCACCCTCACAATTTTATATATAGAAAAGGTCAAACTAATATTACTTCTTCCTTTAAATAAAATTAAACAAAACATAAATTATCACTTTGATCTTGAATTTATACAATGTTTTCGTGTCAGTTTCTAGATTGAAAGAAATATATAAGAAAATCAACAAGCAAATTATTTATAAAATGAATAAAAAAGTGTGTTTAGAGTTTATTTAAGATTTATTAAAATAGATTTGATGCCCCAAGATCACCGATTCTATTATATTTTTGTCACAGTTTGACTCTTATTAACTCATTTATAATTTCCACGACTTAGATTCGTATATTATATAGGATTTGGACCTTCTCTAATATAAAATTACTAATCTTGTATTTTTTTTAATTGCCGATTACTAATATATTTATTATTTATTCAAAACAACATCGGAATCTTCAAATTTTTGTAATTCTGCAGAAGGATTCCAGCTAGCTGCGATGATGGATACTTTTTTATCTTTGGTGTTTTATGAATATTTCATTAAATTAATTATTTTACTGAAAAATGTACTACCCACACTACATAATTTATGTACCATTAAGTATTAGTTTAAAATATTTCGTTTTTATGTGGTTCAATTTTGTCAAGAATTTATTCATTTTTATTTCTCTTTCTATAATTTTAATAACATATTTTTTTTTTCCTTTTATCTTCTTAGCTTTTACAATAACTTTATAAGTAATTAGCACATTTATTTACTTGTTAGATAGAGAGATAAGAAGAATAAAAAATTGTATAACTATTTTGTATTATTATTATTATTGTTGTTGTTGTTAGATTTTATTTCTTAGTTATTGTAAAACAATATTAAAAGAGATATAAAAAATAATGGAGAGAGTAATAAAGCAATTTTATTAATCGGAATACTTTTATTAAGAAAACCTTAGAACTTTCCGTTATAATTAGAACCATGACTTAAGAAAGTTGCAGGCCGAGAAGAATGGCGTATATGTGAAGCATGTTGATTGAAACTCAAAGGGGAGAATGAAAAGAAAATTATTAAAATAATTAAGAAGAACGAAAATCTGTATTAAAAAATACATTATAAATTTAACCTAGTGGTGTGATTGGATTAGTTGTAAAATATTGATTTGATATAATTGATTACATGAATAAGTTTTACATTTTGACGTGTTGGGTAAAATGTATTTTTAAAAGGATCTATTTGGCTTTCTAAAAGAATAATTTTTTTAACAATAAACTTATACAATAAAAGGTATCAAGTTTTTGTAGTAGTTAATTTTATGTTTAAATTAGTTAATTATTAGGGATAATGAGAGAAAATGAAAATTAATAAAAAAAAGTGAACTTTTAAATTACCAATGCGTTAAATAGTAATATCAACAACTTTCTTTTCAATTAGTTAAATTATAATTTCAAAAATAGTGTCATCTAAACATGTAGAGGCTAATATTTTGAGTCGAGGTAACGAGTTTCTAAAGCCATTTTAAAAAAATCGTACACCAAATTAATTAATTATAGCTATAATTAACTTCGATTATTGTCAATACAATTACTTAAACATTATTAATGAATTTAAAAATATTCCAACCTATTGTGACTTTGGATCCACACTGCCAATTCTTTGAGAATTGGTCTATTTCGTGTATAAAGGGTTCATGTCATAATTTATGTTGATTTCTTTTAATGTATATAATTTAGTTTTCAAATTTTACTAACTTCATAATAAAGATTTATTTTTTTAATATGAAGTTGACTAATTATAAAGGCTAAATTTATCATAAAATTAAAAAATTTTAAAGAAAGTTTTGATAAATTGAATGAATATGTATTTGTTTTGGTAATGAATTGCTTTTCGAGCTATCTTTCAGCAGCCAAATACTATTCTACGACACTAAAATTAATTTAAGGAAATAATTTTACTCAGCATCCCACATTTTTCTCTCGTTTAAAGAATTAATTTCCTTGATTACATATTTAAGGAAGCATGATTAATTTCAATACCTTTTCAGAGTCAACAAATTAAAACAATCATAAATATGAATTTTAAATTAATTATTACAAGAATCAACAATCATAGCATAAATAAAAATTTAAGATGAAATAATAATGTAAAAGAATTTACACTATTATTACTTTTTAATAAATTTCAAAGTTTTTCTTTTATCTGACTTGTTATAAGCCAACATTTAAAATTGTTGCAAGTTTAGTTTGAGAACACTAAAGAAAAATAAAATTGTGAGAACAGAGAAAGTTTTGGCGCGTAGCATAATAACATCGTACGTGTTGTGTTTGTCCAAAGTCCTAGTAGAAAGCGTGTGTATATACTGCGTTGCTTAGGTCTTCTGTTTTTGTTTTTCTTTTACCAATTCTCTGTTTTGACGGAATGTCTATTCTCAATTTTTCTTCAAATCTTCAATGGTCAATATTCAAATCCTAACTCCTTCTTCCTAATATGCAACAACACCACATTCTCTCTCTCCAATTTGAATGCTTCTCTCTTAGAATACTATTTTCTTGGGTCTAACTTTGAACACACTGATTCGTGTGTATGAAACCAAGGACCCTGATCCTGTACTTATATATCACAACTCACATGAGACATGACATATCTATGTGATTCTCTATAATATAAATACATGAACAAACCCTTTTGAAGACCATTGAAAATTTCTCATCAAATTCTTTCATATTTGATCACCAAAAGGCTCAAAATTTACGTTACAGAAACAGTTTTGGTTTCTTTGATCAGGTTGCTAGAGATGGTGTTGGGATGGAGAAGGAGGAAGGGAAACAGCAAGCAAAGCAAAGGTGGCAAGCCTGTGATGGAGCTGGTGGTTCCCAACCACTTCAGGTGTCCAATTTCTCTTGACTTGATGAAGGATCCTGTGACACTGTCAACTGGGATCACCTATGATAGGGAGAATGTGGAGAGGTGGTTTGAAGAAGGGAACATCACATGCCCAGTTACCAACAAGGTTGTGAGGAACTTTGACATGATTCCAAACCATTCTCTCAGGATAATGATCCAAGATTGGTGTGTGGAGAATAGGCAACATGGGGTGGAGAGGATTCCAACACCAAGGATACCAATCAGCCCAATTGAGGTTGCTGAGCTTCTGATGCAAGTGAAGGACTCAGCAAGGGGTTTGGACCAATATGGCTGCCTTGAATTGGTGCAGAAAATGAAGAAGTGGGGTGGGGAGAGTGAGAGGAACAAGAGATGCATAGTGGACAATGGAGCACCTGTGGCATTGGCTTCATCCTTTGATGCATTTGCCAATGACTCAGTGGAGAGAAATGTGGTGGTTCTTGAGGAGATTTTGTCAGCTCTGAATTGGATGTTTCCACTTCAATTGGAGGCACACAAGTCCTTGGGATCTTTGGCTTCTCTAAGCTGCATGGTTTGGTTCTTGAAGCACCAAGATCTCTCAGGGAAAGAGAAGTCCATTGTGGGATTGAAAGAGCTTCTTTCCTTTGGTGATGTGAACCATGTTGAGGCCTTGTCACAAATTGAAGGGGTGAATGAGCTCTTGGTGGAGTTAATCAACAAGAGGGTTAGTCCAACCATCACAAAGGCCTCATTGAGGGTGGTTTGGTACTTGGTCTCATCCTCTTCCAATTCCAGTGAGAAAATGAAATTGGCATTTGTTGAATTGGGTTTGGTTTCTTCTTTGCTTGAGATTCTCATTGACTCAGACAAAAGCCGGTATGAGAAGGCTTTGGCCATTTTGGACTCTCTGTGCAGTTGTGAAGAAGGAAGGAACAAAGCTTCTGGGAATGACTTAACAATTCCTCTTTTGGTGAAGAAAATTCTGAGAGTTTCACCCTTGACCACAGACTATTCTGTGTCTGCCCTTTGGAAGCTGTGCAAGTTTGGAGAAAAAGATGAAGGAAGAACCCTTGTTGAGGCCCTTCAAGTTGGTGCCTTTCAGAAGCTCTTGTTGGTGTTGCAAGTTGGATGTGGTGATGAGACTAAGGAGAAAGCAACAGAACTTCTCAAATTGATGAATCCTTACAGGGCTGAATTGGAATGTATAGACTCAGATTACAAGAATGTTAAGAGATCATTCTAACTTTATCAGGGTGCTTCTTATTTCTCTATTACAAGTTTTGTTTGTGTAACATTTTTTTGCCTAGCCATTGGATCTCAACAATCTTTGTCATGGTGTGGCATTCCAAGAATCCACAAGTAGAAATAGAATTTATTCTTTTTGTATATCACAATAATAGTGAGAATGACATATTCATATTTTGTAACATATGTGCTTCTACTTTATTCTGTCATATTCATTAACTTCTTTCTTTTGAAATAACATGTGATTAGGTGGTGATGATAAGGAAGGAACAGTGCCCGAATGAAGAAGTTATTGTAAAACTAGAGTAGTTATAGAGCTAGAACAAGCCAAACTTTAGGTATTTTATGTCATGATTGAAGTTTGAAATCTTCGGTAAGATCATTAGACTGTTACAACAACAATAGAAAATACCATTGTACCTGTTATTTTTTCTTATCCCTTTCATGTGTAACTGCACTTCTTAATTTCGTCATTTTTTACAGTGTCGTGAAAATGTATTTTGTCTACTTAAAAGGTTTTCCTTGATCATAATAATTTAATGAGAGACGACTTTAATTTATTGAATGTAAGACTTCATTATTATACATGATCCAAATTAGGAGAAGGCCATGTTATCCAAATTCAAGTGTGGAAATATTAAGGCACAAAGTTCTCCAATTTTGTTTTTTTTTTTTTTTTAAATAACATGAATAGAGAATGGAATCATTTGATTGTTGATTGTGTGGCATGAAAAAATATCTTGGGATAGAGTAAGCAGGTTGTTGTATTAAGAGTGCGATAAATTATGGAACAGATTATGAGTATTCAATTCGTCTTTAGAGGTTTGGTTCGTATATATGAAGAGTAATAGAAACAGTAATCATACCTACAGGTATTTTTCTATTTATAAAAATAATGTTGTATCATTTTACTGTTCATCATGCTCATTCCTAAACTCAAGACAACAAAATCTTATTAGTAATACGGATCTACACTTAATCTTAATTATGAATTGTTAAATTGTTAGATAGATTTAATGTGTTTATTCTAAAAGTAAGATGATGAGTTTCTCTCCGTCTTGTTAAAAATGTCTTAGACCGACTTTTAATAGATAAATTGTTCTCAATTTTCTCAACCTATAATACAAAATCTTTTATATTTAGATTGAAATTAAAAGAAGTTTCATTCATACAATTTTTCCTTTATATACCATAATACTATATTACAACATTTTTATAGGTTTTTCTTCAAAAGGCAAATGTTATTCTAAGCAAGTCTCTTCAATTTAAGAGAAAGACATGGTTGAAAAGTTGAATCATTTGAGCATTTTGGCATCTATGCTTTTGATATGTGAAACTAATGATGTATTCAACAAGATGAGCTTCGAAGGAAAAAAAAAAAATGCTATAATATAGATTTTTTGAACTTATGAGAAGAGCACAACAGAGTTTTCTATATCTTGTTTTTCCTTTTTGAAATTTTTTTCTAGTAATCTTAATTTTTAAATTAACCATGTTTTTTTATCAAAGAAAACACAATATACTCACTGTATAATCGAAAAGCTAACTTACAAATGATCCCAGATTCATGTATATTTACAATGTTTTTAGTTTCACCTCGATTGACTAGTAAAAATTAATTTTATGTAAGATACATTTAAATACCCTTTTAGTCTTACTAAGATTAGAGAGAGTTAAATAAAAAGTGAAATGGTTATTTCAAGTAAGATATATTAGTATGATAATATAATGACACTCTTAAAAAGTTATATTTTTAAAATAAATGTTATTTATCTATTTTAAGATAAATACTAGAAAACACTAATATTTATTTAAATTTTAGAGAAATGAAATAGAAAAGATATATTTTACTAAAACAAAAATAAACATATTGTATAAAAATTTAAAACACTAATTTCAAATTTTATAAGTATGGAATATAAAAAAAAAAACTACAAGAAACAAAGTAAAAGTAACTTATTTTACACAAACTAAAGACATATTAACTCTTCTAACATATAAATGTTTGATTACTGTTAAGTAAAAAATTTACCTCTGAACTTCAATTTAATTAGATTTTATAATAGAAAAGCTTTTCTTAATGAAAAAATTTACAGTAAATTTTATATTAAACTTTGAAGATAAATCACTCCACTTCAAAATTAATTTAGAATAAAAATTTACAAATATAAATTACTTCATTTCAAAATTTCGTTCTGCTGTTAATGAAAAGTATGTTAATTGACTTTTCAAATTATATTTAAATTATACGGAGCTCATTCTTTTTCCTTTTCAAATTATTAAGATATCGTTAGTATATAAGTAATCATTTTACTGATATTTAACATTAAAACATTGTAATCTTTTAATATTAAATTCATAATAATATCATGTTTTATTAATTTTAAGTTTTTTATAATAAAAATATTGAAACAAATAAGATACAAAAAGGTATATATGATTTTTTATTTAAAAATAGGAATTGGTAAGCTGCATTATGACTTCAGCATCATTCACACCTTGTGAATACTCCTTAAATAAATAATTCACCACAATTTAAAAAGATAATTAAGAAGTCTTCACATTTCATCTAGATTCATATATAATTATTAAATGTATTAAAGTCACAGTCATTTTTCATTGGTTTTTCAGTCAAAGAAACAGCTAAACTCATATTGTTTAAACAATTCATGCAAGACAAATCTCATAGTGTAGGGCTTTTTCAGACAACTTTGTATTGAAGGAGAAAGATCAAATTAAATTATATTATGAAGATATATTGATTCTCTATTTTTCATATTTCGTAAATCTTTTCTTGCAATTTTTTACGTTTTGTTTATAGAATGTATAAAATTTGAGAAAATATATATCTAAAAGAATTTATAATAAAATACATAAAATTTTAATAATGGAGGTAACTTTTTACCACAAGAAAGCAATTGTTGTTGTTAATGGCTAACATTGAGCAGAGATGGCATGGTTATTCCGATGATGCAGCTGTTGTTGCTTTTAGTTCTTTCGAATTTTTCTCAAAAAAAAAGTGAAACGAGTTTGAGTTTAAAACATAATTTCATTTTTATCTGTATTTTAATGTTGTTTTTAAGAATCATTAAATATAATATTTTTTTACTTTAATAAAGCTATCATTAAAATTAAAAAAATACATCATATTTTTTTATTTAATATGTAATTTAAATTATCTGTTCTGTTTAATTATAGTTATAGTTTAAATTATTTAGGTATTAAAATAAATTTTAATTTGAAAATAATATTAAAAATACTTAGTCAAGTTGTTGCATGCAAGTTTTATATTTTAAGGGGAAAAAACACGAATTGCTTTTTATCTAAGTCAACTACTATTGAAATAAAATAAAACAGAATTAAATGTATATTAATTATTTTATTTATATATATATATATATATATATATATATATATATATATATATATATATATATATATATATTTATATATTTATAT
>Ga0099825_1006082_pt1 | contig 15254 bp, 7 predicted proteins | sample SiratroredBW_FD_76838 | JGI IMG/M metagenome (GOLD analysis project Ga0099825, IMG submission 76838) | Root nodule microbial communities of legume samples collected from California, USA - Siratro red BW | ecosystem: Host-associated > Plants > Roots > Nodule | place: USA: California | collected... | reverse complement strand
ATATGTTGAGTGTGTGTGTGTGTGTATATATATATATATATATTAACAATACTTAGCAAAAAAACTGTTATTTGAAAATATAATACATAATCAATCTTTCGTGCAAAGAATTTAATTATTAAATATAAATTTAGTAAATTTATAATAGTATGAAAATTAATTTCACAAGTGATTTTAAATTAGTATTATTAAATTGACTAATTTATTAATTCAATATAAAATTCTAAGTGTTATGAATAATTTAATTTGAAGATTAATATTTTATAGTTGTTAATTTTACACTAACATAACTTTAAATTAATAATCATGATTACTATTAATAATTAACTTTAAGTTTTATTCAAATAAATTACAACAATTAATCCCTTCATTCATTTTAAACTAACAATACAAAAAGTAATTTTAACACACAATTATTAAATTAATATTTTAAATCAACATTTAAAATTAGTAACTTTTAAATATACTTCTAAAAATCAATATTTTTTTTTAAAAAAACAAGAAAACTGAGTGAGATTTCCATTCCAGATTGTTTTCCACTAACTAGTGAAAACAGAGGTGTTAGTGCATATGTATGTCTATATTTTTCTGTTTACACTACTTTATTTTAATGAGTTAAAATTTAATATTTATATTAATATATTTTTATTTAAATAAAAAATGTGTTATTGTTTCCTATGATTTTAATGAAAATAATACTGGAGAATAATATAAATAGCTACACAGAATAGGAGTATATTTATTATACATTGTTATGAATCTGAATCTAAAACTCAGCAAAAAAAAACCATAATCTCTGAAGCAATTTAGCAAGAATTGAAGTGAATTTGAAGATGAAGATTGGTGCATTCATTCTAAACGAACTTCATACCATTGAACTGAGCCAACATCTCCATCAATTTCAAGTTCACAAGCAGATCTCACTAGGAAAGAAACAGCTTCATCAATGTCCTCAAATCTTGAAAGATCAGGAGGAAGAACCTTCCCAGGCCAACTTTCCAACAACTCCTTCAACGTTGCCTTCAACTCTTCCTCAGAAACAAACCTTTCATCCTCCCCTGGTTCCAATAACACATATGTTCCAGTTCTCTCATTCGCCCTTTTCCTCCTCCGAGCTGCAAAAACCTGATCATAAATGCTGCAACTTAATTTTGGCAAAAAAAGACCAAAATGTACTTGGATTTACTACATCAATTCAGTAATATGAATTCTATTTATCACCAATTTACTATAGTGACATTAAGATTTTAGAACATACTGCATAAATGTAGTACCTTAGTTTTGCTTCTGCAATCACGTGCAAACTGAGGTGGTCTCTGATGAATTGAAGAACTGACATGTTTAATTTGGCCGAATAATGATATACAGATTATGGCATTTTGAAGATAATTACTTTCCGTATCTGTAAATTACCAGAAGACTAACATAATTAGTGAAACAGAACAGACTTGAATTTTATAAAGAGGATAATATTTATCTCTAATCTTATTAATCTTATTTTTAGAATTTTCAACTATTAAAATTGACTTAAACATAAATACTATTTCTTAAGATGATATCAAAGTTTATTTTAACAACATTATTAGACCACCTGTAATTAGGTTACTCTTAAATCTAATTTCACATGTGATCATCTCACTCTAGCAGTTGTAACATTTAATTTTGTAGGATTGAGTTATATAAGTATCAAAATAAGCTCATGTTATTTAATAAATGCTTTTCAAGAAAATTTACAGAAAATAAGCATTCATTCTTTGTAAATATATTATGAATACTAATGTAAATGCTCTCAAAACTGAAACTTCTTTGCATAATCATTAGCAACCTCAAGCAGCAATTGTTCTCTTTGAGTTACAAACATGTGAACCCTTTTGGCATTCTGTGCTGAGAAGGTAAATTTGGAAGGTGTGATAACTTACAGCAGAGGGGAGGAACTCCAACTTTGAATGGCTGAGACTGCAAAATTCCTACCATGGCAGATATTTTGTGCTAAGCTTCTTTCATGTTTCTGAAGCTTTGTAGAACAAGGCCAATTACAATCACAAACTCTAGGGATAACTTCTTTTATTCTAGCTCTTTAACTACCCTTCATTGTTACCATATTTTCAGTATTGCCCTTTTGTACATTACTTCTCATCCACCCCTTTTTTTTTTTTGTTTTAGCCACTCTTATTTTCGGCTTTTTGGTTTAGTTATCATAAGAGGACAATTACTTCCTGCAGCTCCTCAATTTCAACCTGCACCCCCACACTTCGTCAAAATAATTATTTTGTACCGTTTTAAAATGATTTCTGAATTAGCTGTTCTGGAATTTTTCACAACATATTTTCTGGAATTTGGGAAATATATTTTGGAAAATATTTTTCATAATAGGATTATAAAAAGAAGAAATTTGGAATGAATAAAATATATTCTGGAACAAGTTTTTTTATAATAGATTTACAGAACAAACTTTTTAAAATGTATATAATTCCTTTAAGAGATGCACTTTCTGAAAATACGTTCTGGAATAAACTTTTCATAACACAATTTTGTGAAATATATCTGTATTTTAGAAAAGACTTTCAAGAAAGCGACGATACGATGCAGTGAAGGAAAAATAAACGGGCAATTTAATCATTTCACAAACCCAATTGTGAAGGTACACATTTAAAAGTGGGGGTACCGAAAGTAATTTCCTCTACTTTTGGTTCATCATTGTTTTTAGTTTATAGGAAATATAAAACCAACTTACAAAATAATATTTTAACTATACTTATTAAGAAGACTGTTATTTCAAAATATAATGTATTACATAATCAGTTTATTGTAATAACAATTTAATTACTGCAAATAAGTTATAAATTTATTAACAATAATAATTTTATATAAATAATAAAATCAAATTCACAATTTCTTTAAATTAGTATTTTTAAATTGACTAATTTATTAATTTAGCATAACATTTATTAATTCATTAATTTTAAAATAATATTAATAAAAACTAATTTTAATTCATAATTGAACTTTTGAAATTTGAAAGTATAGTTTAGGTCACATAATTGATCCCAACGGACAAAAGTATTTGAACCCTAATGTAGCAATTTCTCATATAATTCGACCGTTGCAAACGCTTTCCTCAAACGGTCACTTTATCTTCAGCCATTTTCATATACTCATTCATTAGCACCCATAGTGTTTGCTCTTCAAAGCTTTTATCTTTGTTGTTGTGGCACAATAATAATCTGATGGAAAAGGAAAACATGCTCAAAACTCCTCCAAAAGTTCCTATTCAAGCACAGAAATCTGAACCTGAATGCAAAACACCAACTCCACCTCAACAACCACACCAGAACAAAGATCGTAACTCCTCAAACGAATTGCGCAAACCTGTTACTCCAGATCTTCTCAGAGTCCCCAAGGCATTCAAATACCAAGAAAGGTATATTATATTTATGAATTCACCAATTTTATTTTATTTTTTTTTGACTCCCAATTTTTTCATATCTATTAATTTTCTTTTGTTTTTCTTTTTTTTTTTATCGCATTAAGTTATCAGAAATATTTTTATTTTGGATTTAATATTATTTTTGTTTCTCAATAAATTATCGGAAAAAAATTGGTCTTTGATAAAAAAAAAAAATCATTCTTAATAGAATTTATCGTGTTTTTTGGTTTATAGTACCCTAGATAGCGCCATTAGAATAAAAACACAAAATGAAAAATTTAGAAGGTTGAAAAAGTTAAAAATAAATTTATTAGGGATAGAAATAAAATATTTATAAGGAATTGTGAAACATACTTAAGTTTATAAAACAGTCAAAATTTGAAATTTAGCTCGACAAATCTCTGGTTCAAAATCAGCTGTATGGATTGATATCTTTTCATGGAATCTTCATAAAGTGTATGGATTCAGTAGAATTTGGCTATTCTCCACATTTGAATATTCACTCCAAGTTAAATTTTGTAAAGTGCATATTGAAATTAAATTCAATTATGCAACCATTTGATCATTTTAAGATATTTTGAAGAGAGAACATGCAGATGGTGATGACTGTATAATTGGGTTAGTGGTGTCAAGATGTAATGTTTTTCCACATTTTTCTCAGATATACAAGTCCAACTGATTTGATGATGTCACCAATAACCAAAGGCCTTCTTGCCAGAACTAAAAGGGGTGGTGGTGGTGGTGTACTTAGAGATTGTTCCTTGAAGGATGGGGGGACTTATCAAAACAAGTTTCCAATGCAGTTTGATGAGAAGAAGATCAACACAACTGGAGTGAGTGCTTCAAAGAACTTTTGATCAATATGTTCAAAGGGAGTTTAAAGATGATGTAACATCAGAGAGACAGAGAAAGAGAGTTATAAGGTTGTCTGTTCTGTAATTATAAGCTGGTCAGGTCTCTCTGATTGTGATGCTCAATTTTCTTCTCAAATAGTGCCATTTTGTACCAATAATTCGTCCTTGTTATTTAAAAAAGGTTTATATTTTCAGATTCTGTTGAAACTTGGAGAATCTGAGGCCTGAGATTAGGTAAAAATTAAATAATTCGTCCTTGTCAGGCATTAAAATAAAAGTAAAAGTTGTCATAGAATAAAAAGTAAATGACTAATAATAGGGTACTCTCTCAACCTCAAGAGCAAAGTAAGCTCTTATTCTTTAAAATAAGCTCTCCAAAGAAATTTGCACAAAATAAGAAATCATTCTTTCAAAAAATAAGCTAAACCATATACTCCTGAGCAGTGAAATTTACATTTGGTTCAAAACTGTACAACATATTATGAATGTAAATGCTCTCAAAACTGAAACTTCTTTGCATAATCATTATCACAAGGCAACAATTGTTCTTTCAGTTGCAAACATGTCAACCCTTTTGGCATTCTGTGCTAAAAAGGGTAAATTTTAAAGGCTAATATGATAAGGGCATAGCATACAGAAGAGGGAATGAACTTCAACATTGAAAGGCTGAGACTGCAAAATTCCTACCATGGCAAATATTTTGTACCAAGTTTCTTTCATGTTTCAGAAGCTGTGTACAATAAGGCCGAGTGTATCATTCGTAATATAATCTGTATCTATTACAATCAAAAACTCAAGGGATAACTTTTTGTCTAGCTCTCTAACAACCCTCCATTGTTGTCATGTTTTCATCATTACCCTTTTTTTGTTTTAGCTACTCCCTATTTTTGGCTTTTTGGTTTAGCTTTCTCAAGAATTAGAAACACATTTACAGATCAAATGTGTTTCTGTGCCAAAAATGGCACGTTTGGTTCATCATGTAATGATCAGATATAAATTATAATAGTATTTTTTAATAAAATATGCTACATTTTTTATTTGGAATTAAACAACCTATATTAAGTATGAATGTGCAGACAGTCACCAAATAAAGATATGAATGGTTAGCTTCTTTTATGTGAATGATATATGGATGGACTTCAAAACTATAGAAACCTTGCAAAGCTAATGACAATAGTATTTTCTTTTGATATAATCCTTGATAAAATATTTTCATTAGACTAACCATCTAAGGTATAACGGCTACCAAAGTTGGTTGAGTTCTGATATGTCATAATTAATCACTCTGTTACATTAACAGAGTAGTTCCCGAGATCCTCTCCTTGCCTTTCTTTATCATTACATTGTGAAACTTTTCTGTGTTTTTCCACAGACAAACCCATATACCCCAAAACCCAGCTTTCATTTCCTTAAATATCCCGGCATGCCAGGTTCTCCATCATTTTCTTAAATTTTCATCTTGATTTTCTTTGTGATTTTCCATCTCCAGAATTATGGTGCAAAACAGGTTAATCTCGTAATAAACCTCATTTTGCACCAATTTTTTTTTTTTTTTTGAAGGGTCGTTGTAAATTGAAGCTACAGGATTTGGAGAATTCATGCCAAAATTTTGAGTAAGTTTTATAACTTTTCCCCTATATTTCATTAGGCGATTGTACAATAAGAGGGTATTCATTTATTATTTTAGATGTAGATAATATGTTGTATGCTAATGATGCAAACAATCTCTTCTTATTTAAGGGGGAATATAATATCATGTGTTGTAGCTCATTTGTGAATGGTCTATATTGAAAATTCTTTTAGTGCAAAAATGTAATCTGTTTCAAAAGCTTCTTGATTACCAAAATTTCGTGCAACATTACAAGAAATTCTGTCAGGATTGAGGTCTAAAAGTGCTACTGGTCTTGGTTTTGCAGAGTTCCAAAGTAAATGGCTTATCTGAATTATGAGAGCAAGAAAGGAAGTGGTAAGAAACTAAAAGTGCATTTTGATCTACCTGAGGATGATGATTATCCCAATCACAAGCGTTCAGGTTCTTCAGGATCTTCTGGATCTTCATTGGATTCTGATGATGGCACAGACAATGGTGATTCCAAGTATGGTGGTTATGGCTCTCCTGTGTGGAGTTTCCAAGGAGGGTCATCAATCCAATCTCCTCCACTTCAGCTCATGAATTCTCCAGGGTATGACCCAAACAGGATCCCCTCTTCTATATTCAATAAACCTACCAGTCCTATGGAATGGAGTGTGGCCTCAAATGATTCACTATTCAGCATACACATAGGAAATAACAGTTTCTCAAGGGACCATGCTTTTCCATTGAGCAACAAATCTGGGGAATTGCCTAGGAATAGTGATATAGCACCACTGCCAACAGTTCAAGAGGCAACTAGTAAAGACAAAGAGGTGGACATGGAAAGAGACTCTCTGTCATCAGATTTGCCAGGTGAAACTTCTAATTCAGTTAGGGAGCAAGAGCATGAGAAAAAATCAAATGAAACTGCAGGTTCAGTTGTTGACCCCAAGAAAACAGAAACATCAGAACAAGTTGCCACAGATGAAACAGTGTTGGACAAAACTCCAGATGATCATAGTAAAGAAGCAAAGATCTCTAATGAGGAACCTAAAAGTGTTTACCGTTCGGTGGAAAGCGATTTAAGCACACGTTCATTTCAATTTCCTATGTGAGTTGTGTTATACCATTATGCTATAACTTCCGAAAGAAGGGTGGATATTAATGCATGCAAATCAAATAGAAAATCTTGTTTGATGGAATCTAAAACATGCAAGACTTATATATATTCAGACTAGTTCTTCCAACCTCAAAAGATTTTGCTAATAATTCATACTATCCAGCATTGATCACTAACATGTGTTAATGTCATCATATAGGAGGTGCAAAATGTACTTTGTCAATAACTTATACTTTTTGTATTGATAACTTCAAAGATATCTTACTACAGAAATTTGGTGGAAGATAATTTAAGAAATTAGTCTTACTTGAACTTCATGTTATGACCATCAGCTCAATCTTTTGGTTTTAGACAATGTTTTCAACCAGTTGAACAACATCACTGCCTTTTCTTTGGATAGTTTTTCCCATGTATCATAAACCTGAGTCATGAATTTTTAATGTTCACTAAAAAATAGAGGTGCACTAACCATTTCAGCTTCATCTATCTTTGCTGTTTGAGTTTTGTTCTTCTTCAAGTTAATTTGATTTGTTTAGGGGTAGGATGTGCTGCTTTTGACCATCATTTGGTCTTGAATTCTTTCAGATTGACACCTGAAGGAGGAGGAAGAACTAGTTCATCAACAGTAGAGTCAGAAAAGCAAGAGAAAGGTGAAAATCAGGAACAGCAGCAGCAGCAGCAGGCAGAGAAGGAACTGCAGCAAACTCCTAGTTCTAAATCAGAAAAGGCACCAAAACAAAGTGGCAAAAGTTGGTGTTTCTGCTTCTCTTGTTCACCATGTTTTTGAGAGAGACAGGTCTTGAATGATGTTGGAATGACAATAGCTAAATGACTAAAATGATGATGGTGACAAATTCTCATACAATTGATCTGCTGGTTACATGGGAATCATTCATTTCCTTCATTCAGCATATCATCTCTAAAAGCTTGAAAATCCTGAGCTTCAACAAGTAAATGGTTAAGAAGGAAATGAGTTTAGTGTTAAATGGTATGCATGACATGATTATCAAAAACCTCTGACAACAAATCAATGGAATGATGATTTATGTAATCCATCCAACACTGCTTGAAAATAGTTATTCTGCTTTAAAGGGTCCAAATTCTTAGACATTAATCTTCTCTTTAAATCATTTGCAGCTATATGCATTGAGAGATTCCCATTCATAGATCCCTCTGTTTGAGAAATCAAAATTGAGAGGATTGAACTCACACTTCTTACTCTTTCAAATTTCATAAATTTAGGCTGTTCATGTACCTCGTTCATTTTATGATTTAGAGTATCATACCTTTGAATTGGATACTAGAAGTTGAAATTCATTATATTAAAGCAGTTATGGTGTGTGTATAAGCTTATCCCGATGTAAAATAGAAGATAGCGAGAAAAATAAATTTAAAGAAAAATGAAAAAAATTGTGAGTGTTAAACTTTCTGTGCTACAAAATGATAATTTGCAAAAACTATATATATATAATTATAATTTGAACTTAATTATTATGTCCGCAAATAATTATTTATACACGTACTTGATGATATTGAAATCGGAGTTATTTACGATTCACAAATTATAATGTAAGATAATTATTTTAGTAGTTATATTATTAATATTTAATATATTTTTTATTATAGTAAAATAAATAATAAATAATAAAAATAATAGATAAAATAAAATCATTTAATTTAATATTTTATTAATATATTTTTTTATATTATAGAAAATGATAATTTAAATAAAATGTCAAAAACATTTAATAAAATAATTTTATTAAATATTTTATTAATATATATTATATTATAATAAAATAACTAATTGAAATAATAAATAAAAATAAAATTAATTAATTTAAATTTTAATATTTTCAAAAGTAATTTATTCTAATATATAGTTATTGTAACCTATAACTTTTTTGTTTATTAGAATGACTTTCTACTTTAACTTAAAAATTATTTAAAGTCTAATTTTATTTTTTTAAATATTTTTTAAAATTAAATTATTTTTAAAAATTATTTTATAAATTCTTTTTCAAATTATATTAATATAAAAACAACTATTATATCACAACATTCAAATCACTTAAATATTTTTTATTTTACTTTAATTCTAATAATTTATGTTTTACTATATTTCGCTTTGTTGTTTTCCTTTTCTATTACCTTATCAATTCAAACAAAATATTAGTGTTCAAAAATTGATTTGAGTTTGAGACGTGTTGCATTGTGGTAATAACTTGACTCTTAGTTTACATTTAACGACTTGCTTGAAATTAGGGAAAAATTTTACATTATTAGTAACTTTTTTATCCATGAACACTTTTTTTTCTTACAAACATGAAATTATGAGAGATAGTTAATAATTTAAATTAAAAAAATGTTAATTACTAAATTTTTATTATTCACTTAATTATTAGTTATTGTTGTTTTTATTTTTATCAAAATTCCTGATCATGATAAGAGTAATAATGTGATTATTATAAGTGAAAGTAGTGACATGTTATGCCTATATATTTATAATTATAATAATAACTTTTAATTACACGATTTAATAAATATAGAATAAGTGAATGATTTAAAAATAACAACTTATAAGTAATGTTATATATAATTATTATGTCATTTCAATTATTAAATTATGGACATCAATTCCTGATTCTATTAATATCACATCACATCATATGTTTTAAAGTACAAATACATAACTATCCAATAATATTTTTATTTTACTTTGATAAAAATTTAAAAACATCAAATATTTTTTGGTTGACTTTCGCTTGAGTGATAATCTAGTAGCTTTAGCAAAAATTAGCTCAAATTGATTATCTTTTTATTGGGTTATTCTCGCTTGAGCGGAAATGCCATTTTCTTTTGAGTTATTTTTTTAAATTGAGTAAAAATTTTCTCGTATTAGCAAAAATTGCACCGCCTTGAGTTACATCGTCATTGTCACACTCTCGCTTGAACAAATAAAGCTTCGTTTGAGCAGAAATGACAATGCTTAGAACATCAAAAACAACCAAAAAATAACTTATATTCAAAACAGTATCAAAACAAGGTTTTAAACAAAATAACACAATATAATCACTACGACAGTATGATCACTCTGTTTTAGTTATTATTTTTAAATATTAACTTCCTAAGTATGCATAATGAATTTTAAGTATTGTGTTATAAGAAACTAATTATACTAACTTATTAATAATAAGAAAATGAAAACTTACTATTATGCATCACAAAATTTAAGTATATGTATAATGAATTTTATCTCAACTTTGATAAATTTCACATTAAATATTATTAGATACCAATAACCTTTTTCATAAAAAATAATATAAGAATAAATATTATATATATAACTTTTTTTCCTTTTTGAAGTAAAGTTTGTTTATTTTTTAAAATAACTACTTAACTTCATGTAAAGATATTTCTATTTAGTTAATAAAATAAATCATTTATAGTTAGGAGAACTTTTAAAAGATTGCATGTATTTTTTTATTTTTTTTGTAAAAGACAATTATGTACAAAGAAGGAAAACTTTTATAGTAACAAGATTTTCTTTTGAATATTTAGTATTTAATATTTGTTCTCCTATATTAGTAAAATATAAATCAAACTATATACATTAATACATCTAATATAAACTATGAAGAGAAGATACTTAACTGTGCAACTGGACATTCCATTCCATGCAACAGTTTCCCAGGACACACAAAAAGAACCTAAATGCACAGGTATATCAAATGAAAACCAACCCACCAATTACTCAGCATATATTTATGGGTCCGCAAAAATTACCATTTCCTTTTAGCACCCCCCATATAGTTTATTACACCACTGTAATTATATCCCTAAATTACAAAATCATTTTAAATTATGGTGTCAAAATTGTTTCAACAATCTACAATATAGATGTTAAATAATCATTGCCATAAATTATATTAAAATTAATAAGTTTTATACACTCATGTAAAAAAGTTCTTTATTTCAATCATTAAATAAACCAAATTTGTTAGAATACAATACACTATTCAATATACAAAATAACACTTTTTGAAAATAAAACAAAACTAACACCTACACATTTAATTTTACACAACTAATATCAAAATAGTATTACAAAATTAATTTTAATAAATAATGCAAATTCCTTAAACTTTATTGTCAATTTTAATACAATGACACCTCAAGTAGACACACCAACATTTATAAAACATTATATACAAAGAGAGATAAACAAAAGACAACTAATATATTTATTCAATATTTAAGTTACTTTTATGGTTCTTAAAAATATTCATTATTGTTTTCTCTACTTCTAAAATACAACTCAGATCTCTTTTAATTTATTAAACTAATATATAAAAAGACAATTACTCACTGATTTGGGACTAGTTATGTCATAAAACAAAACATGCATGAGGGGATTGATCCAAAGTCTCATCAATGTCTATTGATGAGGATCCCTCTTCTTGCAAGTAAATCCAGAACAACATTTGCTTTGATGATTCATCACTATTCAACACTGCCTTTATGTCCAAAATAAGGAATATAGTTTATTTACATTTTTTCCATCAATAAAACACATTATTTCTCTGCCCATCTATGTTTACTAAATCATTAATTTAAAGACCATCATTTTCAATAATTGAGATGTAGTAGATAAACTAGTTCAGAGTTGTTCGAGTTATAAATGCAACGTGATTAGCTTTTGGAACAATTTTCAATTCAAACCAGACTACTCTTGCATTGTCCAAAACTAAATTCATCATTGGACTTTGATTTGGACTAGAAAGTGATTTTAGGATTGAGATAAAGAGTGAACACTACAATAAGAGTAACACGATTTCAAAGAAAAATAAAAAGAAAACCAACTATCTATTCTAAAAATACTATTAAATCTAAAAGATGAAAAATGGTTTTGTTTGGCATAGGAAAATACTCTTCTTAATTTTGTGGCCCATTTTTAGAAATTCATATAATATTAAACAATTTTAAGAAAATGTTTTTTTTACGTTAAAAAAGGAGAAAAAGAAGAAACGCGTTCCCCAAAGGGAACACTGCTGAGTTGTGTCTTGTTCTTCCTTCTTCTCCATCGATCATCCGCTGAGATATTACCCTTTCTTCTTCTCTTCAAATTCACTCCAAAAGCAGCGTTCTTTCTTCTCTAACTCTGAAATGTGTTCTGCTTCTTCTCTTACTTCTTCCAATTCTTCTTCTTCTTCCTCTTCTTCTGCTTCTTCTTCGTCTTCTTTGTCTTCTTCTCCTTCTTCTTCTTCTCATTGCGGTTCAGTGATCAGAAGGAATTCACTCATGCAATTCCAATTCCTTGTCTTTGTGGTCCTCTTCACGTTGCAAAACGTCGCCGTTGCGGTCGATTCGGACAAATCCGCGCTCCTCCGCATGAAGGCGTCGTTGTCCGACCCCGCCGGCGTTCTCTCCACATGGACCACTGCTGGCGGTTCTAACTCCGGCCACTGCTACTGGCCTGGCATCCTCTGCGACGCGAACTCCCGCGTCGTCGCCGTCAACGTCACCGGAAACGGCGGCGACCGTGCCTCGCACCCGTGCTCCGATTCCTCGAAATTCCCCCTCTACGGTTTCGGAATTCGGCGGACATGCAAAGGTAGTAAAGGTTCTCTCTTTGGAAACGTTTCTTCTTTTAATTTCATCAGTGAGCTCACGGAGCTTAGGGTTTTGTCTCTCCCTTTCAACGCGATGAAGGGGGAAATTCCTGAAGCAATTTGGGGCATGGAAAAGCTAGAGGTTCTCGATTTAGAAGGGAACTTGATAAGTGGGTATCTTCCCTTGAGAATTAATGGCTTGAGGAAGTTGAGGGTTCTGAATCTTGGGTTTAATAGGATTGTTGGGGAGGTACCTAGTTCAATTGCGTCTCTTGAGAGTTTGGAGGTTTTGAATTTGGCTGGTAATGAATTGAATGGTTCTGTGCCTGGTTTTGTTGGGAGGCTTAGAGGGGTGTATCTTTCGTTTAATCAGTTCAGTGGGATTGTTCCGGGAGAGATTGGGGAGAATTGTTGGAAGCTTGAGCATTTGGATTTGTCTGGGAATTCCTTGGTTCAAGGGATTCCTGTGAGTTTGGGGAATTGTGGGAGCTTGAGGACGCTTTTGCTGTATTCCAATTTGTTGGAAGAAGGTATTCCTGGTGAGCTTGGGAAGCTTAAGAGACTTGAGGTGTTGGATGTTTCCAGGAACACTCTCAGTGGCGCTGTGCCGAGGGAACTTGGGGATTGCTCGGAGTTGTCGGTTCTTGTGCTGTCAAATCTCTTTGATGTGCGCGGGGAAGCTGCCGGTGATTTTGGGAAATTGGGTTCACTGAATGATCAGGTGAATTATTTTGAAGGGTCAATGCCTGTGGAGGTTTTTTCGCTTCCAAAGTTGAGGATATTGTGGGCTCCCAGGGTGAATTTAGAAGGCAGTTTTCAGGGGAATTGGGGTGGTTGTCAGAGCTTGGAGATGGTAAATTTGGCTCAGAATTTCTTCAGTGGGGAATTTCCTAACCAGCTTGGTGTCTGCAAGAGGCTGCATTTTCTTGATTTAAGTGGAAACAACCTTACTGGGGTGCTTTCTGAAAAGCTTCACGTTCCCTGTATGAGCGTGTTTGATGTTAGTGGGAACATGTTATCTGGTTCAGTTCCCGATTTCTCCAATATCGTTTGTCGCCCTGTTCCTTCCTGGAAACGAGACCCGTTTGAAGATGGTAGTGTTTCCTCACCATATGGGTCGTTCTTTTTGTCAATGCTTCATGAAAGATCGCTTTTTACATCAGTGGGGGGAGTTGGTACTTCTGTTGTTCACAACTTTGGGGAAAACAGCTTTACTGGCATTCAATCGCTACCCATACCACATGACAGGCTGGGGAAGAAGAACGGTTACACGTTTCTTGTTGGTGGAAATATTCTTGCAGGATCATTTCCTACATATTTATTTAAGAAATGTGATGGATTAGATGCATTCCTTTTAAATGCCAGTTATAATAAGATATCTGGTCATATACCTTCCAATATCAGTCGAATGTGTAGATCATTGAAATTTTTGGATGTGTCTGGAAATCAACTTGCAGGACCGGTTCCTGTTGATTTAGGGAATATGGTCTCCCTTGTATCGCTGAACCTCTGTAGGAATCAGTTGCAAGGTCAAATTCCCACCAGCCTTGGCCAGATGAAGAATCTGAAGTTTCTCTCTTTAGCAGGTAATAAGTTAAATGGCTCAATTCCTACCAGCCTGGGGCAGTTGTACTCTTTGGAAGTCTTTGACCTTTCTTCAAACTCTCTTACTGGTGAGATTCCAAAGGCTATTGAGAACATGAGAAATTTGACTGATATTTTGCTCAATAACAACAATCTTTCCGGTCATATTCCTGGTGGTTTGGCATATGTCACTTCACTCTCAGCATTCAATGTGTCTTTCAACAACTTATCTGGATATTTGCCTTCCAACAGTAGCTTGTTTAAATGCAGCAGTGCTGTTGGGAATCCGTACCTAAGTCCCTGCCGCGGAATCTCTCTGTCTGTGCCATCAGGGAATCAGCCAGGGCCGATTGATAGCAACTCTTATAATACGGCACCAGAACAAGCTACTGGCAAGAAGAGTGGGAGTGACTTCAGTTCTATTGAAATAGCATCTATAACTTCTGCTTCAGCCATTGTTTCTGTACTTATAGCCCTGATTGTTCTATTCTTTTACACAAGGAAGTGGAAGCCAAGGTCCAGGGTTGTTGGCTCTACAAGAAAAGAAGTTACAGTGTTTACTGATATTGGGGTCCCATTGACGTTTGAAAGTGTTGTCCAAGCCACCGGAAATTTCAATGCTGGCAACTGTATTGGGAGTGGAGGTTTTGGGGCAACATACAAGGCAGAGATAGCATCAGGAATCCTGGTGGCAGTCAAACGTCTAGCAGTTGGACGTTTCCAAGGTGTTCAACAATTCCATGCCGAGATCAAGACCCTTGGGAGGCTTCATCATCCAAATCTTGTCACTCTGATTGGTTATCATGCTTGTGAGACAGAGATGTTTCTCATATACAATTATTTGCCAGGAGGTAATCTCGAAAAGTTTATACACGAGAGGTCCACAAGGGCGGTAGACTGGAGAATTCTTCACAAGATTGCATTGGACATTGCTCGAGCACTTGCCTATCTGCATGATCAATGTGTTCCCCGTGTTCTTCACCGTGATGTCAAGCCCAGCAACATCTTGTTAGACGACGATTTCAATGCTTATCTATCGGACTTTGGATTGGCTAGACTTCTGGGAACTTCAGAGACACATGCT
>Ga0099825_1006079_pt1 | contig 15257 bp, 8 predicted proteins | sample SiratroredBW_FD_76838 | JGI IMG/M metagenome (GOLD analysis project Ga0099825, IMG submission 76838) | Root nodule microbial communities of legume samples collected from California, USA - Siratro red BW | ecosystem: Host-associated > Plants > Roots > Nodule | place: USA: California | collected... | reverse complement strand
CCGTGGTTTGGACACCTTCTAAGCAGCACCTTGAATCTCTCCCATGCTGCACACAAAGCTTCATCTGATCCTTGTCTGAAATTTGAGATTTCTGATCTAGCCTTTATGAAACGGGATGGAGGGAAAAATCTCTGTAAAAACTTTTCCTCCACATCACTCCAGCGCGTCAGGCTCTAATTTGGATGTGATTTCAGCCACTCTTTCGCCTTTCCAGTTAATGAGAAAGGAAACAACCTCATATAAGCAGCATCTTTATCCTGATCTTCAAATCCCATGGTGGTTGTCAATTCGTAGAATGCTGACAAATGAGTATATGGATCCTCATGCTCCATTCCAGTTAATTGATTAGCACTAACCAGCGTCAGGTGTGTTGGCTTTATTTCAATCACTCTAGCTATGTTAGGAACAACTATACTGGAAAAATGTCTGGGCCCTTACTGCAAAGCATAGTCACCTAACACTCTTCGTGGTGGTGGATCAGCCGGATCGACATGACCATTGGCCTCTTCTGCCATGATTTCACCACCAGTTTTGTCCCTTGGCTGACTTTTCTGCTCACGCTTTCTCCTTTGCCTGAGCTGTCTCAACGTCTTATTGATATCTAGATCAAATAACAACTGTTCTTCTTTCCTTTGATTTCTCAGATGCATCAACCGCTGTCTAACAAGAGATTACAATCACAAGAAACATCAGTAATTCACAATGCAATTAATACAAAATTCAATTTCCAATTCTTCACCGTTCCCCGGCAACGACACCAAAAACTTGTTAATGGATTATCAGCAAGTGTATTGAGTCCTCAAGTAGTATAATAAATAAGATGAGTATCGTTTCCACAGAGAACAGAGTTTAATTGAAAAACAAATATATATATCAATAGATAGTGAATCAAAGCAATTAATAATGATGAGTTTGTTGCTGAAAATTGTAACAAGAAAACAGTTAAAAGAGATAAAATTAATAGTAATAAAAGCCTTGGGATTGAATAATAATATTCTCCATTCTCATATACTCTTAACCGAATTCAATATTGTCTCTTCCAATTATCACTCTGCGCAAATAAAAGCCTTTTCAACCTGATTTCTCTAGCATTGAATTTCATAAATTAAATTTTCTAACTTCTATGTCTAGTTATTAAAATAATTTAATTAGCATTAAGATCAGTTGCTATATGTAGTCATTACTCTATAATTCATTCCTGAACTTATAAATGTAATGCATTAGCGTTTGGTTCTAATTCCAAAAAGTGTTTTTCAGTCACAAAGAGAAACTTAAAGTATGACAATTTAATATAAAACGTTAAACAAAGATGAATTGAATAAAACAATATCAAATAAATATCAAGAGTACATTTGAAGTGGAGAAATTACATTCAATCCCAAGAAGAAGAAAATTAGCTACTCATGGTAGGCATGAAAATACAAAAGAGAAGGAAAAGAAAGATCTTGATCACAACGGCTAGGAGAGCGTTCCCATAAATGAGAGATGGTAGGTGATGGATGTTTTTCATTGATCTATCCCTCTTTTTATAATGTTCGCCCTTTGCAGTCGGTTACTTTTAGCCGTTTTCTCCTGATTTGCACTCTAACTGTTGTCCTTGAAATTAGGATTCATAACAGCTTTAAGTGGATTTTTAGCCCAAGCTATCTCCCTCGCTTCAGCGAAAAGTCACTTACGCCCCTTTTCCTTTAATTTTGTACTCATTCTCTTTCTTCTTTTAATTTGAACCTAATTTTCCACAAAATCCGCTCTTTGCAACATAAAACTAATTAAAAACGAAATATCTAACAAACCTCAAATTAAAACCAAATTAGTCAAATAAAATCTCAAACTAAAACAAAATTAAAAACAAAATCAACCAAATCTTCCTAAATCTAACCTATAATTAACAGCTATCAAGTATTTTGTAAAAAATGATAAAGAGGTTATTTGAAAGCTAAATAGAATTAAAATTTGAATTAAAATGGTAATATGCGTGAATTTGCAGTGATGAATAGAAAGACAGAACGGTTGAAATGGAAAAACGTGTAAGATAAATTGATTCAACATAACTTAATTGGGAATTAATATTATACTTGAATTGGATACTTAAAAGTAAAATGAAATCGTTTTACGAATAAAAATATCCTAAGTATAATAATTAGACCGTATGTGAAACTATAGTCTAATGAATCGTATGGTGAAAGACTGTGGAAGTGAGTGCTAACTAATGAGTTTGAAATAAAATAAAGGACAGAAACATAAAAGTACATGAATGTAAATTACTTGAACTATAAAAAATTATTGTATAAAGTTAAAGCAATAAAGTATTAGATCTATGACATGTAAGATAATATGCTCCAGTGTAAAACACAAAAACCACACAAAATTATATTAGAAGAAAACACATCAACAAAAAAAAATAAAAATAACGTAAGTTAGCAATTTAAAATATTTTGTCAATATAATTGAGCTTTCAATTTAGTACAAGCATATTCAAGGATTTATCAAGTCTCACATTCAAATCAAATAAACATTCAAATATTTGTAACAAACTCATTATCATTCTGATATATATTGAAAACCACTAAAATAATAATTTATTCTACTTTGAGAAGACTAGTGTATTGAATTAGACTTAGAAGTATACACGTATCATACTACCATTCTTTTTTTTTCTAATAAATTCTTATTTTAAATCTCATATACAGGTTTCGATATGCATAGGGTTTATCCTATGTCATATTTCGGTCAACTCATATTTCAAACCTCGAACATGACCATATGAATCTCCTTCAACTCTCACCACCTGATAATCTTCATTTATATGATTCCAATGTACTAGTAGAGTCAGGGTATCTCCTTATTGATCAAATCATCAAACAATGCATAACCTAACGATCTTAACACAATATCTTCTTTGCTAAGATACTATGTCTCAATTACCATTTCACACCATTCATCATTCATAAGCCTAACTCACACATCATGCATAACAATTCACTATTCTCTTTCAAACTTATATACCATACATCATACCTTTTCATAGAAAATCATAGTTTATATCATCCATCAAATATTTCTATATATCATACTTAAACATTTATTTCATCACATAACACCACTCATGCAATCTTATAAGAAGTAAAAGAATCATAACAATTAAGAAGAGAAGCAAAAATATAAATATGACATATACTCTATTCTTGCACCCAGCCCAAGATTTTGGCATCCAACACCACTCAAAACTTGAGAGCTCCTAGGGCTTGTCGTGCCTAGCGCCAACATAATTTGCCCACCAAACTTGAGAGCAACCTCTCTAACTCGCGCTCGACGCATCTGATATGGTGCCCGACGCGTCTACATAAATATGATTGCTTATATCACTACAAAATGCTTATTTTCATCAACTATTTCAATACCAATACACATCCAAACAATTTCACATTTTGTTAATTCAATTACTAACTAGTAATAACTTCATTTTATCAAATAATTAACTATTATAAACATGTTAAAGTTCACTATCTTTATACTTATTTCAACCCATTCACAACCATGACAAGTTCAAAGTTTCTAATATCTAAACATATTTCTATTCAACAACAATCAATTTTGTACTCTACTCAAACAACATATGTTTAGTTATAACCTTATTCAAAACTTCTATTGTAATCAAAACTATCAAGCAAGATAATCAATCAAACCTTCAAAAAAGTTGGAATGTGGTGATTAAGTCACTCCCACATCTAGGTCTTCTAACTTAGGGTTCTATTTCAAAGTAAATTATCATTATATAGACATAGACACTAGCTTCCCTTACCTAGCTTGGAGGTAGAACCACCTAAAAAAGAACTCCAAAAAGCTACTGACCCCAAAGATAGCCAACCTGCAACACAGAGTTCTGATCAATGATCTTCACACATCACTAGGACCTTGGACTATCAGAGACCCATCTTGAAGCCTCAGAGGTCACATGCAATATTCTAAGCATATGTAACGAGACAGACTTGAAAATTGACCTAAGAAAAAAGGGACATAAATGAACTTATTCGAATTTTGATAAACTAGACTTGCTTTAAATGGCACCAAGAATCTACAAACGATTTATGATATTTAATTTGATGAGAATTGGAGGCAAAAACCTATAGAGAAGGTATAAAACTCTAGAGGAAACTTATTTTAGATAGATAGTGGTTTTGTAAAGATAAAACTTGAATAACTAATTTTTTTTATTTATATAAATTTTCTACTCTTAATAATAAAATATTTAGGTGTTTTTTTTTTTTTATACTATTTCTACTCTATAGATATTTTCTAGGTTGTGACAAAAAGAATATATAACTTAGAAATAAATTATGAAACTAAATACTAAAAAAAAAGTTAATATAAAATTTATGTTACGTAATAAATTAAAGATATTTTAATATTTTAAGATGGGACAAATATAAGAACATGATAGAAATGGAGATGAAATATCACTACAAGAAAAATGTTATTTAGAAACCAATTTTTAGCTACCAAATCAAATGATGACTAATTATGACCAAAATAGGCATCAAATTAGATTTTGGTTGCTAAATAACTACAAAATAGAAGTAAAGATTGAATTTAGTGACCAATTAAGTCAAATAATTGGTATCTAACATTAGCCACCAAGGTTTTAGTGACATATACCATTAGATCTTAAATTAGTCTCTAACTTAATTAGATACTAATTTAGAGTCTAATGGCATAGGTCACTAAACCTTTGGTATCTAATGTTAGATACTAATTATTTGACTTAATTGGTCACTAAATTTAATCATTAATTTTTTTTGTAGTTATTTAACAACCAAAATTTAATTTGGTAACTATTTTATTCATAATTAGCAATCATTTCATTTGGTGGCTAAATATTAGTCTTTAAATAACTTTTTTTGATAATATATATATCCATCTTACTCCTTATGTCAAACTTACTATCAAGTATTACGCATACACATTAGTGTACCCATTCAACCAGGAGATTTTTCATTTTGAAGAATACCCCCATATTTATTTGTTATCTTTTATTATATATTTTGAAATCTTAACACATGTACCTTCTATTTTAAAAAAATAAATAAATTTTAATCACTCTTTCGTTAATTTTTTTTTATAGTTAAATGTTTCGTATATTCTAATATTATGTTTTAAAAATATTATTACATTAATTTTGTTATACTTCATTAAATATACAATAAAGTTTTCTACTTTAAAAAACGTTTTATAAATAATAATAATAATAATTTTCAACTTCAATTAACAAAATTTTATTAAGGAAATTTCCCACAAGTAATATATATTTTTTTATATTTTTCTGATTTGTTAAATTTCTACAACAAACATTATTAACAATAAAATTTTATTTTAAAAGTTAATTTACACAACACCGATTAATATTCATTTACATTATATTGTACTGTTTATTATTTAAATTAATTTAAGTTTAATTTATTATTCAAATATGGAAAAGCGAAATATATAATTTTTTATTAGCGATTTTTTATTCTTAATAATTATCTTCTTTTAATTATCAAATTTCATGAAACTTTTACGTGTAGAGATAGACTAATAGACCCCGAATATGATCTTTTTTAAATCAAACTCATCAATATTTTAAAATTTAATCTATACTATTTTATGATAGAAATATATATTTTTTTAACCTCTTGTATGGTCTTATTTTTTATTTAATAATTTTATACTTGAGAATATATTTTTTAAGTATTTTTAAATATAACTGTTTAATTTTTTATCAAATGTGATTGTATAATTTTTTTTTCACTTAAAGTAATATATATATATATATATATATATATTAATTAATTTCTAAACCATTTTTTCAAAATTATTTATACCATTATGTTTTCTTAAGCACACCTTTAATATTATCTTTTCATTTGACAATTTTATACTTTAGTAAAAGGACATATTTTATTTTACCTACTTCTATTATCCCTAAATGCTAGTGTGTAACTTCTCCATCATTGTGTAACTTTCCCATTTAAACATTATTTTTTTAATTTTTCAATATTTTTTAGAATTAGATAATTTTTTAAATTGTATTGTTTAAATTAAAAATAGGGATACACAGAGCGAGAGTAGGTGTTTCCACTGGTCGAAAAGAAAAAACTATTTTGCGAGCCCACACTGTTGCCGTGCACCTTGAAGCAGGAGATCATAGCACAGAGTGAAACGCCCAACCAAACCGTTAGTTTCGTAGTCGAACAAAAGGAACCACCGAGAAACCAAACACAAAGCCGCACTTCTTCTGCTAAACCCAGAAAGAGGAAGAGGAAGAGAAGGAGAAAGACAAAGACTTTACCATAACCCAGAGAACCCCACTTTTGATCAAACACAGAAATGGACACTGATTCAGTGGGAACCGAAGGGTACTCTTTACTGAAGGATTTAAGACTCCAAATTGAAGTCAAGGACGGAACTTTCTCTCTCTGTTTTTGGCTTTATTTCACCAGTTCCTCTACATTCCCCGTTACCATTATTCAACAGGTCAGCCGTATTTTCCTCTTTGCCTTTCACATTTTTGCTTCCCTTTTCTTTCTGGGTTTTATGTGTTACTGGGTATTAAGCTTTTTCTGAATCTTCTTCATCAACCCTTTTCACGGTACTGTTGTTTGAAATTTATAATTGTAAAATCGTGGACTTCAACATTCTGTTTTCCGTGTTCTGTATAATTGCGATGCTCTAGTTTGAGAAGCTTGTAAGTTCTGTAGTTGGTTCTATGTTTTCACAGCACATTAGATTTGTTTTGGTTTTGATAACTGATGGACTACTTAAACGTGTGGTTCTCATGGCTAATGTTGGCAGTTTAGGCTTTAAGGGGTTCTCATTTGTGCTCTCTCGAGTCTGAAATCTGCTTTCAATTTGTAAATTTGTTACTTTTTGTTTTGCTTAATTCAAAGTTGGTGTTTTGATAGGGTTAACCCAGTTTCTGCAGAATTTTTTTGTTGGTTTACTTCATACTCAAATCATAATTGGTAAATTAGAGATTTAGAATTTAGAGTAGAGCTATTCAGTTATATATGGCTAAATATATGATGCTCACATTATGTGAATAATGCCTGCTTGCTTTTGAGTTGGATAAAATTGATTTTGATAGAATTTATTCCGAACTCTTCTCATTTTAGTCATGAACTACATCAGAACATGTGGCTCTTTAGAAAGTGTGAGAATTGATTTTCCATTGCGCAAATGAATAGGGCCGGCAATGTTTATACATCTCCAATTCACCATTTGATGCTATGCCATCTCTCTAGTGGAAGGTTCAAATGTTTTGATATTTGATCATGCAATTTTAACTGTTTAGTATTGTGGCTTGGTTAGTGATATCGTAAGGGATAATTGTTTTGTTTAATATGTTGTTCTGCTGTCTTGGTATTCAAGGTTGAAAATTTTCACATGCCAGTTACTACCGGCAGTAATTCTTTATGTCATTTTCTTACCTTTTGGAGAATCATACTTAATTTTTTTGATCATTGAATTGACAGAAATATAAATTCATTTGCTTTGCAGGTTTACTCTGATATCTCGGAAAGTGCTCCATTTCTTGTTATTGATGATAATAAGAGAATCCATTTGTTACCAGTTCTGCTCTTACACGAAGAAGCTCCTGATACTGGCAATATAAATTCTTGGGCAGAAGTTCCACATGCAACTGTTGATTTTGAGTTCCCTTTGGAAAAATGGGTTCATGTTGGATGTCAGGTATCTTATATAATTATTTGAGAATTACCTTTTGTAAACTACTTTAATGTTTCTTTGTTGATGGTTTTCACTTGACTGAGATGTACTATGCTCCTAAAAATGACTTATTTTACCGTAAGGCACTACTGACCCTAATGTATGTATTCTTCTGTATGGCGTCAATTTTTTATTTTTTATTTTTTTTTTTAATTTTGCTTGCTGGAATATATAAACTGGGGTTTCTGGTAAGATTTTGGCTTCCATGAAAGAACTTGTGTGGCAAACAATAGAGCACTTTTCTTGCTGCTACTACTAGAGTCCACTTCTTTTCCTTTCCTTTATACTTTTTAACTTTATTTAAATGGAATATCAGATGGCTAGCTTCTTGTGCAGGTTTTTCCAGATTATATCCAGCTTCGGATTAATGGGGAGATTGTAGGAGAAAAGTCTTTGTGTTCCCTATTAAATGAGAAATCTGGTTCAAGTGATTTGAAGAAACTGACATTAGCAAATGTTGGTGGAGATGGAAGTAGTGTACAGGGTTATGTGCACAATTTTGAAATATTTCCTAATATTTCTTCTACTAACGATTACCATTTAAAGGTGATTCCATGCTCATAATTTTTCAAGTACATGGTAGACTAACATTTCTTTGCGCATCGTTGTTTATAAGAATCAACAAAGACTTTATTAGTTTCTTTGCTGAAATTTGACAACTCTGTATCACTGAATGCCAGGACCCTCCTTTGAAGTTATCAATTGATGAATCATCTGTCTCTGAGATTGAAGAAGAAAGTGATGGTGTTTGGGCTGTTGTTGGTGGCAAGGTACGAAGGATGTTTTATGAAAGATACGCTGTTAATCTTATTGTATGTGTTCATCTTTATTGTCATAAGTCATGAAGAGAAAAGTCCAGACCAAGCCCTGCATTTTCTGTTGGAGTTTAAATTTGGATATATGTGATGTCATGCAAGTTATGTTTGACATTTTAAATGTTCTTGTAAACCAACCATATATATGCAAGTTTGCAAGTGTTACGGGTTAAGTCAAACTTCTATGTTACGATGAAAATAAACATGAACAAACAAAATAGACTATGGACGGCTGAAGCAACTGCTATGTTTGTAGTATTTGCAGACAAACTATTTCTAGTTCTGAAAATGTGACTATTAATGCTCACTCTTTTCTTTCCAAAGCTCATGCTTTTGTGAAATTCGCAAATTAGTTCTGGTGATGTAAGTTAAAAGTTTATCTCAAATTCATTTGCATAATTTTGGCACAGGCATCTTGTCGTAGGAACTTCTCTTTGGATGTTCTTCTATCAGATGCTTTCGGACAGCCTGTAGATAAGGAGAATGAGGTTTATAATCCTGGCTTTTATTCTGGGCAAGTTAATTATCCCTGGAAAAAATTGCTTGGATTTGTAATATTCACATTATCATTGTTGATTGGAGCAGGTTTTTGCTTCGCTTTTGTATGCCGATACCAGAGAACCGGTGGAGAATACAGCTGATGATGAAGCACCCCTTTTAGCTAGTTATGATGGAATTGAATTTTCTTCTTGTGAAAGACCAAGCAAGCTTTTGCTGGGTCGTGCTTCATTTAAGCTCAAAATATCTCAGGTGAAGATGCCAATTATGAATGTTTGCTTACGCTATATTCTCTATTTTAAAGTTTTTCTGTTGCTACTTGATAACTCCTTCCCAAATTTTTAGTTGGATGGTAACATGATGGCCTATGTTATGTGCCATGCACAACAATTCATACTTTTATATTAGTACTGTTAGAATAACTCAACTTGAGAAAAATACAAAAGAATAAAGAATGAATTTGAGAGAGTGCATTTCCCTCTCTTAGGATCTCATATTTATAATAACTTTGTAGATTTTTTATACAATGTAGGAGAGGGAAGAAAAGAGAATAAAAAGGGTCATATCTAGGAATTAGGTACTATACGAAGCACACATAAACTTTTCAATAAATTCTATTTAAGACAACTTTTTCTAACACCCCGTCCCGTCAAGCTGGAGCATACAAATTGTATGTGCCAAGTTTGTAACAAATGAATTCAATTCAAGGTCCTCTCAAGGATTTTGTTAATACATATGCAAGTTGGTCATTTGATCCAACCAACTCAATGCAAATTTCTTTGGACAACAATTTTTCTCAAATAAAATGGCAGCCAGTCTTTATGTGTTTAGTCCTTTCATGGAACACAAGATTGGAAGTAATGTGGAGAGCAGCTTGGTTATCATAATAATCTTCATTTGCTGAATCTCATGAAAATCTAATTCTTGGAAGAGTTGTTTTACCCATATAAGCTAACAAATGTGGGATGCCATTGCCCTTGATCGGGCAACAACATTTTGTTTCTTGCTTTTCCAAGAGACAATATTTCCTCCAAGGAAAACACAATATCCTCCATTGAAGAACCAACCCAATCAGCATCACAATATTCAGAGATTTGTGTAGTCCTTTTATCTTCATTAGGGTTATTGTACCACCTGCTATTGGGCTCTTGCTAGACCACCCACAAATATCTATTCCCACAATATAGCAGTTCATTCCTTAGCATGAGAGAGTGTGTTGGAGATCACACATCGACTAATGATTTTGGCTGAATCATAATTTATATATCATTTTAGTAAGTGAGTTTGCCTAACTTAATCTCACAAAATTAACTTGTAAAGTGAGGTTTGTACCTATTTATATACTATATAATTTAGGCATATCTATAGTCAATGTGGTCTCTTTGACACACCTTGCCAGGACATCTTAAGCATGAGACTGGGGGAACCCAATAACGGATAACACGAGGTCCAACACCTTGTGAGGATAGACTTGTAATGGCTCTAATATCATCTTAAGAAAGTGATATTTAAGTCTAATTCAACTTCACAAAACTGTTTTAGTAAGATGAGGTTTACACGTACCTATATATTATAATTTGGCCATATCTCTAGATGATGTGGGATCTCCAACAAAATCAATCAATAGTAATTGTATAACATGTGTTCATAATTCTCAATAAACACGTCTAATGCATGGGCCATTTTGTTTATTTCTATGGCTTGTGCGACACAATGAGGCATGGTTCTAAAGGTGAACCAATGAAACTATATCATATTTATGCTTTGCATGGGCCTTTCTTATCAATGATTTATGGTTTTATATGTAGTTATATTGTTTTCCTTGAAAATTTAGAAAAACATAGTCCTTGAAGTAAGTATAATATGATGATATAAAATTATTATTTTTATCCATTTCACTGTTGCTCGTTGGTCTTTTTGGAAGTTGTACATGGTGTGATGCTTTCTTTGAAACCAAAGATGATAATATGTTAATTTTATTGACATGGTGTCGTCCTTGTATTTTTAGGCAATTTCAGTATCATAACGTATAAGCATGTTTCATTTCGAATTCATAGTGTAGTATGCTTGAATTAGCTCTGCTCTCAGTCTGATATTTATGCACTTGTAATTTCAATCTAATATTCCTTGGCACCATGTAACTATTCTCCCATTTGCCAGCTTTCATCCAAGTGTGATAACAGGTTCTTCCTCATTAGATTTTGTGTTACAAAATTAGGAAACTATCCTTTTCTTGAAACATACTCCCATCCAATTCGATGCATCTCCAGAAGCCGTAACACAAGATTGTCCACTCTGGTTTGGAAGAGGTCAACTGCTCTTAATTGCTCTAGTGTATCTCAATCTTCAGCTTTGGATGATGGGTCCTTGGAACTTCAGCGTTCAGGTCATGATGCACAAGCCAATCCACTAATGAAGCGGTTTAGACTTGGTCAAGACAAGATATCTGTATCAGTGAAGACTGACCCCACCTTAGAGCAACCTGATGAAGAATGTAACTCTCATGTCCAGACTGCTAACCAGGTGTTTTATTTTTCAATCTTATTTGCTATATAAATGGATCCTCTTCCTAGTAGGTTTACTACTGACACCAGAGGCTGAATTGATCATCATTGACAAAATTAGTTTTAGTGTACATGATAGGACTTCTTAGTTTGGTTATTTTAATTTTCTCCATTATTCCACCTCATGTGAATGCCAAAGTATTGGAAATCACAGACCAATTCAAACTTGCTATGATTTAATTAATCCAAGAGATTAAGCCGCAGCAAAAGTCATTTGAGCAATAGGTCTAATATTCTTTTATATTGTATCAAGCAGTTGGCTATCTTTAACGCTAAAAAATTAAGGAAAACGCCTTGGAATGGTTTTTATTATATCCAACATTGAATATGTTCTCTCCAAGGCCCATTTGATATTGTCAGCTAGACCATGTTCTAATCTAATACTTCAGATTTTAACGATAGTGATCTAACCTGGACTTAAGTGTAGACAAGACCAATTTGTCAACCTTTGCAGATTTTCCTTAAATTATTTTCTTAAAGATTCTTTTCTGAAGTAGGTCTTTGTTATCATTTTCTTTTAATTGGCACTGCAAACTTATTGTCAATAGGTTGAAAATGAATTTCCAAGAAGCTCCGATGGAAAGCCTGCAAACTTCAATGAAGCATGTGATTCTCCATCTGATTCCGAGAGTATAGGGGAGGGAGATTCACCTTTAAATAGTATGGCAAGTAAAAGATATCCAATATCTGATATGATCATTTTTAAATACTGCCTTGCGAGCTTGGCTGAGAGATCTCTCATACTCAAGGAAATTGCTACCTCTGCTTCTGACAAAGAAATTTTAGAATTGGCTAATCATGTGTCACAATATTCAGGATGTTCGCATCATGGGTGAGTGATTTAGCAGCAATTTTATAACTGCATTAGTGCCCCCATTAAGGAGATGGTTAATGGGTGTAATTGCTTGTAAATGTAAAAGTTGTACCAAGAATCTATTATATTTATGGGTGATTATTTTTCAAATGTTATATCTTTATAAATTCTCAGCTTAAGCTGTTTTGTCCTTATCAGTTTCAAACGTAATACTCGCTTCTGGTATTCATATTTTTTATGTTTGACTACTGATACTGCATATGAGAACAGTCATCAACCAACTATTTTAATGCTTAAGTTGTTATCTTAATGTTCATGAATGACTTCATTATGAGTGTGGGTAACTCTTTGTACGAGTTAGATTTGGGGATTGAGTTAGGCTTAAATAAAAAGTCCAAGACGACCTAGCATACAACCCTTGGAAAGAGCCCTTTTGGCTTTAAGTGTAGACAATGCAAAGACCCAATTTTGCCATGTGCTTAAATATATATGTAAGAGTTGGAGAGGGGGAGAGACAGCGAGGATCAAACTCTTCTTGACCAGTTAATTAGAGTCTGTTATATACCATGTCAATGATCAAGTATCCTGAGAACTTAAACAGGCAAAGACTCATGAATGGCTTTTGTTAAATTCTCAAAAACAATAGTTATAACATCTATAGCAACTTGACATCTGGAACTATTGCTTGGTTTCAGTTGATTAAAAGATTTAACACAATAAACTCTAAATGCAAGTTCAATGTTATGGCAAATACATTTTATTCTTGTTCCCAGATTGTATCCTAATTATTTGATTCTCAAGGAAATGCGTGTTTATTTTCTTAAAAGGTTTTTTTAGTATAATTTATTTCGTCTACTGCAATCACCTAGAACTTTTTTCTCCCTTTTAACTACTGGCTCTGTTTCTATATCAGAAACCAAATATTAATTGCCAAGAGATTGATAAAAGATGGAACTAATCTATGGAAGGGGATCTCACCAAACAATCATCACATTCCTTGGGAGAATGCAGTGTATGAAATTCAAGAGCAATTCATGAAGATTGCTTGTTGCGGTTCAAGGTCTCTCTCACCTCAGGTTTGTATCCTTTACTTATTGGAGGAAAATTACTTATGTTTTATAAAAGTTACTAAATGTCTAAATATTTATTAATTGGTTTCATGCGAGATACTTTGTTCGTAAATCATTTGGACATCTGGAGAATTGTGTAATGACCATTACATTGCAAAGGCACATACATTGGTTTCTGGTTACCAATACTAAAAATGCCTTAAATACAACATTTTGCGAGTCTTATGCATTCAGCCATTGTAATTTAGTGGCAAAATATTGCCCTGATGAGCTTAATTTCTTGTGGTAAAGCTTGGCCTTTCCTTTCAGGACTAAGTACACAGTTGAAGCCTATCATTCTTACCATTATTAGAAATCTAAACGAAACTAATAGTAAATAGGAAGAGAAAAAAAATACTGTTATTAGTTGTCTGATTTTTTGAAAGTACCAGAACCACAGAAAAATTGCTTGTGAAATCTCATAGTTTTTTGCATTTATTGTAGGACCTAAATCTTCTGAGAAGGATGGCTGGATGTCAAGAGTACCTAACACAAGAGAACTTCGAGAAGTTGTGGTGTTGGTTGTACCCCGTGGCATTTACAATATCAAGGGACTGGATAAATCCTATCTGGAATTCCACATCACCTATGTGGATAGAAGGGTTCATAACCAAGGAGGAAGCCGAAGCTTCACTACAAGGTCCCGCAGGGTTTCAAGAACCTGGTACCTTTGTACTCCGATTTCCTACCTCTCGAAGCTGGCCACACCCAGATGCAGGTGGCTTAGTTGTAACCTACGTTGGCAGTGACTACAGACTGCACCACAGGCTACTTTCTTTGCATCAGATTTATGGGTAAGCTTTATTTATTTCTTCTTCATCTTGTAGTTGTATCAACTCTCTCAAAAGTTTTAAGCTATTTGGTTTTCTCATCTCCAAAAACATTGATGACTGTTCATGCGATGAATTATGCTTATCTCTTGATGATTTAGAAACTATACATACTTTATATCTTACCGTTCTTTATTAGCCCTATAGGATAGTATTGGGCTTGATGAGTTTTGTTTTTATATAATGTATCTGTAGTTGATGGGACTATATGTGATTGGCCGTAATTTATTTGTTTTAGTCTCTCAGATAGGAACACCGTAATTTATTTGTTTTAGTCTCTCAGATAGGAACACCTCTTAAGTGTTTCTATTAATTTTAATTCTTCGCTGTTCAAAAAAAAAAAAATTTAATGATCAAACTCAAAGCTAGCTTTCATAACAGCCTATGTAAATACTCACAAGGACAGACACAACACAAACACTTTTCATATATGCTATCCTTTAACTAAAACATCAATCACATTTCTTGTAGTTCTTATAGCTCTGGCGATAAACGAGTTGACATGAAACCGCTTCAAGATATGCTATTGGCAGAACCTGAACTCTCTCGATTGGGAAGGTAATTACATAAAGCATTTTCTCATCGTTATGCACTGGATGCTTAACAAATCTCAAATATTTTCTTTCTTTGATTCATGGGCAACTGTTCAGGATAATAAGAAGTCACTAGGGAAACTATAACTGTTGCAGAATGCGGCTCAACATCCCAGTTAAAGTTGCTTTCAAGATTGCCTTTGCTAGAAAGACTCAGAAAAGTAGATGGGACTAGTGGCCTATGAACTATGATAGTATATTCTACAGTTTACTTGTATATTATTGAACAATAAGATTTTAGGCATATTATTGTAAACATTGATGGTTGAT
>Ga0099825_1006077_pt1 | contig 15258 bp, 9 predicted proteins | sample SiratroredBW_FD_76838 | JGI IMG/M metagenome (GOLD analysis project Ga0099825, IMG submission 76838) | Root nodule microbial communities of legume samples collected from California, USA - Siratro red BW | ecosystem: Host-associated > Plants > Roots > Nodule | place: USA: California | collected... | reverse complement strand
AAATTTTTTTTTTTTTTTTTCACTTTGTTTTGCATATTTTCCCATATTCAGAAGCAATTGTATGCTGCAAAAATTGTCCATAAAGTCTTTTCATTTTTGATCATGTGGGTTTCTTCTCAAATCTGTTGTTCATAATCCTCTTCAGACATGGATCAATCTTCAATTGCTAAGATGGAAAAGTTTTGAACTTTTAATAAAAGGGTGTCCAGAAAATTGGCCAATGGTGAAGAAATATATAATTTTTTTTCGTTTTACTTCAATTTTCTAATATAGAGAACTGGGGAATGAAGGAATGGAAAAATGGTAATTGGCTTCAAAATTGTTATGATAATAGTAGATTGGTAGTGCAAATTATTTAATTCTTTTTAAATTGAGTCCCTTATTATTTTATTTACTTTTTTACTTTGTATTATTCTCATGCAAGTGGCTCTTGTTACTTGTGACTATGATGATAATATCGATGCTGTTTTTTTGTTCCTGCTGCTTATGAACAGAAACCAAGAAATTTTGGGTCATCAAGAAATTCCTGCTATTGGTTGTGGGTCATTTGATCTTAGCAGAATGGCACCAAAGTCCAAAATGGCTTGTAACTCTTATTTCACACGAAGTGTTCTTGTGGGCACACAAAAATGGTTTTCAAATTATTTTTCTAGGGAAGATGAATCTGCATAGGATTAATGAACAAACAATTTTAAGATAATAATTAAGTTGTTGTACCAATGATTTTGTAAACTAATTTACACTTAATAAAAATTAATTAACTTGATAGTAGTATTAAAGTTTTCCCCATTTATAGTATTCTTTAAATTATTGGAACTCTTCAATTTTTTCTTTTTAATTAATTAATTAATGTGTGATGATGATTTTCATTTACTTTGATAACTAGAATGAATTTATCTTGGTAAAATACTTTTTAAAGAGCTTTATGTACAGTGACAGATGTAGTAGAACTTATAAAGTTTAAAGAACCCTTCTCCATCCAATTGTACTAGTTTTTTTCAATGATTTGAATTTTACTCAGTCATAATAAATTTGTGGTATGACATTTTTATTCTAAAAAATATACTTTTTTTTTTACAGAGAAAAAAATGATCTGTTTTGTTCAAGATAAAGGTATATATGCATTCAATTTATATTAGTTTAAAAATATCTCTTAGCAACATTGAGTAGCTGCTATGAACAAACGTAGGATATATTTTTCTTTTCATCTCTTATGACTTTCATGTGTCATTGGTAGTTAATGGTTTTGGAATATTTAAACTATCATCTTCGAGAATTGTGATGAAATGAGGTTTTAAATTTATCATCGTTTTTGGAGACTTTACTTAAAATATTTGTTTATAAGGTCTCAAACTTAAATAATAAAAAAGTAAAACCAACTTTTAGTGGCACTGAGAGAAGAAAAAGAAACTTAAATATCATAAAAATAAACCAAAATAACAAAGTAATTGAAGAGGACTGCATAATATTTTAAATAAAGAAAATAACAAGGTAATTGAAATATCTGATAAAAAATTATTTTTGCTATTGTTGCTTTCTTTAACCACTTCAATTTTTTGTGATTTTTCCAAATAATTGAATTTATTTATAAATAATGATAATTAGATAATTTTCCAAAACGTAAACATTTAGAATATTATTTTTAAAATATTAAAAATCTTGCTTCTATTAGTAAATTTAAACAAAGTACATAAAATTTGACATAGAAAATAATATTCTGACTAAGTTACAGTTTTTTTCCCTCTTTGATTCTTGATGTATGATATTAATCATATTTTGTAAAATTTGTAATTTTACTACAATCCTCAATCTTACATATGTTTACTTATTTTATTTTAAACCAATTAAATCATAAACCTATCACCTTCACTCAAAACAAAAATATTATAATTGATTAAACATAAAAATTAAAACGAAACATATAAAATTGGAGATTTGATAAAAAATTGTAAATTTATTCAACATAAAATCTAAAGTTACAGAAAGAACAGAGAATCGAAATCATGGATAAGAAAGTAAAGGAAAACAAATTATAGTTTGGTTTAACATTTTATAATTCATTAATTGAATTGATAAAATTTAATATTTGTCAAAAAAAATTAAAGTGTAATATTAACTGGAATTTTAAAAATATGAAGAAAAGCTTAATAGTTTTTTTTTTTTATTTAAATAATCCCTTAGGGGCATGAATGACACTTCTCTAGGGGGTCCATAATCATTAATTAAGGTACTGTTATCTTGGGCCACAATATTATTAGGTAGTAAGAATACCTAATCATAATATTAGCCATTAAGCATGCAATGATGAACAATTTAAAAATTGCAGTACCACTTTGTTACAAAAAAAAATTTCAAATGAGTTCATTCACAATTCAAATAATGAATGTCTTTTCATTAAACAAATTATGTCTGTCATCAATTAGCTGTAATTGTCCCAACAATTAACTATGGACATCATAAGACGTTTGTTTTGTAAAATGTAATTTTCAATTTTTATTTTTTAAATTAAACAACTTTTTTTATCTTCTACAAAATGTTCCATTCATTTTAGGTGAAAAAATGGGGTCCTTGGTAGTGACTCAAAAGGTGTGTTGAAAGTGATGAAATGGAAGAGGGGCCATTTGTGAATTCAGGCTATAACTGTTGATATTGTACTTGCAATGATCAAAGATATGAATTCAGTCAAATCTGAATTTTGTTGCATCATCACCAATGAATCTTGACACCGACTTCAGCCTGCAATAAATTAGAGATGGCTTCCAACTCAAATCCATGATTTTGATTGATCATTGACCTTTTACAATCTTGCCCTTCAGGGCACACCAATAGTGACTATCTTTGATTGGTTGGTGAAATTGGATTGAATTAAAGTGAAAATAAATAAATAAGAGTATTTGATTAGGAAAAAAAATATTTTTTATTAGCAATTTCTATGCTGTGAGGATAAAGGTTTCCCTGTGATGTATGATCAAACACTAATATTACTTTTATATGGAATATCAAATATTATGTGATATAAAATAGCTCTAAAAGTTACGGTATCATTAATTTTATGTAAAAGATAATCATAAAGTAATATATATTTTATGATTAATACAAAAGATCAATTATTGACAAAAGTAACCCATCCTCCCAAAAATTGGAAGAGAAAAATGGGTTTGAAGTGGGTTCACACAGTAAACGGGTGACAATTATTTCCTGCACCCCATTTTTAACCTACACTCCCTCATTTTCAAAATGACTGTTTTACCATTTTTAAAGTTATTTTTAGATTTGTTTATTCTTAAAAATTTTCCTTTTTGAAATTCATGAAATATATTCTGAAACATATTTTCTGAAACTGAAAAAAAGATTAAAACAATTTTTAGAACATATAAAATATATTTCAAACAATAAGTTGTTTAGAGTGTATATAATATCTTTCAATTTTTCAGAATAAGGTTTGCTTCTCGGCAAATAAATAAACAGACTTAGCCTACTTCTCTGCGGCTGAAGCTGGGATTTGGGGAAAAGCAAAAACGACTGAGAAAGAAGTTTTTGTTCATTCAGCTCTGCAAATACTAGAAAGAGCAAAAACCACAGAAGCAGTGATGGCAGAAGCAGAAGACAACGATACCAGCTCGCCCGAGCGCCAGGACCAAACCAAAATTAACAAGAAGAAGCACCATGACTCCAAAGAGAATGTCGAGGAAACCGACAATGACAGGAACAACAACGGTGCTAATCGCGATGAAACGGTTGAGGAGGGGTCTGTGGTTGTTACAGGCAAGAATGTCGGAGATGCGAAGTTCGCGACGGTGAAAAACTTTTCGGATTCGGGACTACCGGAGAATGTGTTGCAGTGTTATAAGCGTTTCGAGAAGCCTTTTTCGATTCAGTCGCGGGCGGTCTTTCTTATTGGATTGTCGTGATTTGATTGGAATCATTGCCACTGGATCTGGGAAAACCCTAGCGTTTTTCGTTCCGACGGTGGAGTGTCCGACGAAGGAACTGATGAAGTACCATTCACTAACGCTGGGGTTGGTTATTGGGCTTGAAGTGTCTCATGATTGACGAAGACGACATGATATTGGAAGTAAACTTTGAAGAGGAGGTTGCGGTTACTAATCAAACTCAAAGCAATTATGACGGGGGGAAGTGTGTGAATGTGATGCTTGCGGGGTTGAGGAAGATGACGATTCCGGTGACGCAGAAGAGGCTGAATTCGATAAAGACTCCTTTTCCAGAATGCTTCGGAGGGTATCGTTATCAGAAGCTAGATTGTATGCTCAGATGTCACATTTGGGAAACTTGGCTTACGATATATCGAAAACCAAGCCAAGGAAACTCTTAAAACGTTATGGTTTGTCGCTTGTAACTTCATCAAGAGAAGATCGGAATTTGCATCAAAAGAAGTAAGGAGTGTTGGAAAAATGCCTCTTATGATGCAAATAAGACCAAATGCACGAGAAATAAGGAGAACAAAGAGTTCTGTTATTTTACCAAAGAGTTCTGTTATGCCACATAGGTTTGTAAAATAACAGAACTTTTTGTTCTCCTTATTTCTCGTGCATTTGGTTTGATTTGCATTATACGAGGCATTTTTCCAACACTCCTCCTTGCTTCTTTTGATGCAAATTTCGATCTTCTCTTGATGAAGTTACAAGCGGCAAACCATAACGTTTTAAGAGTTTCCCTGGCTTGGTTTTCGATATATCGTAAGCCAAGTTTCCCAAATGTGACATTTGACCATACAATCTAGCTTTTGATAACGATACCCTCCGAAGCATTTTGGAACAGGAGCCTTTATCGAATTCAGCCTCTTCTGCGTCACCGGAATCGTCATCTTCGTCAACGCAAGCATCACATTCACACACTTCCTCCCCATTGTAATTGCTTTGAGTTTGATAAGTAACCGTAACCTCCTCTTCAAAGTTTGCTTCCAATATCATGTCGGCTTCGTCAATCATGAGGCACTTCAAGTTCTTATATATGAACCCTCTCGTGTTTTGAAGATGATCGAGAAGCCTACCCGGCGTCGCCACCAATAAGTTCACCCCTTTCACAATGCGCTCAACCTCTTCCTTTCACCCCGAACCCCAAATTACCAACCCCAGCGTTAGCAAATGGAACTTCAGTAGTTCCTTCGTCAGACACTCCACCACCGTAACCAAAAACGCAAGGGTTTTCCCAGATCTAGTGGCAGCGATTCCAATCAAATCACGACGGTCCAATAAGAAAGGCCACGCCCGCGACTGAATCGGAGAAGGCTTCTCGAAACCCTTACAGCATTGCAGCACATTCTCTGGCAATCCCGAATCCAAAAAGTTTTTCACCGCCGCGTACTTCGCATCTCCGACATTCTTGCCTGTTACAACCACAGACCCGTCCTCGACCGTTTCATCACGATTAGCACCGTTGTCATTATTCCTGTCACCATCGGTTTCCTCGGCATTCTCTTTGGAGTCATGGTGCTTCTTCTTGTTAATTTTGGTTTGGTCCTGGTGCTCGGGCGAGCTGGTATCGTTGTCTTCTGCTTCAGCCATGACTGCTTCTGTGGTTTTTTCTCTTTCTAGTGTTTGTAGAGCCGAATGAATAGAAACTGCTTTCTCAGTCGTTTCTGCTTTCTTCCAAATCCCAACTTCAGCCGTAGAGGAGTAGGCTAAGTCTGTTTGTATGTTTGCGATGAAGCTTTTTCGTTTCATCTTTATGGACATCAATTAAATGTCACTTGTATCAAAGACTTGACAAGTTTTATCTTTAAACACAACATCATAATCTTTCTCTAAAAGTTGCCCAACACTTAGCAGATTTTGATCAATTTCAGGAACATAGAAAACATCAAATATTATTCTTTTACCTGAGCCAGAATCAATGACAATCTCACCTATGCCTTTGACCTCAATATAGTCTCCATTCCCAATTCTGACTTTCGAAAAATGGATTCTGTCCAACTTTACAAACATGTCTTTATCATGAGTCATGTGATGAGTGAATCCACTATTAATCAACCATGTTTCACTACTGATGTCACTAGCAAAGCAAGTCGCCACAAAAGATGTTCCTCCTTCTCGTCATCGATCTCTTGAGCAATTTACGCCCCTTGTTGCTTTCTTTTGCATACCTTTTCCACATGGCCCTTTTGATTGCAAGACCTACACACCATATCGGGTGTCCACCAGCATCTCCAATGTGGATGAGAAGTTTTTTTGCAGTGTTGACATAGTACTTCTCCTTCTCGTTATTGTCATCCTCATTGCTTTCCTTCTCATTTTTCCAACTTTTCTTCTTTGTTTTGTAACTTTCTTTGTTTTGTAACTTGGTTGTGACTTTACTAGAAATGCTCATTCAGTACTCGGCTCTTCTCTCAACATTCTTCTTCTACTCTTGGGTTTGCAGAGAGTTCATAAACTTGGTTATTGAAATCTTTATGAGATCTCTTGAATCTTCAAGTGATGAGATCTTTGCTTCAAACCTCTCAGGGAGGCTCACCAACACCTTTTCTACAATTCTTTTTTCAGGAAATCTTCACGTAGTAAACGAATTTTGTTTACCACGATCAAAATTCTATCAAAATATTCTTTGATAGTCTCGGTCTCCTTCATCCTCAGCATCTCAAATTGTCTTTTGAGATTGAGAATTTTCATTTGCCGAGTTCTTTCGTTCCCTTGAAACGCTTCTTGAAGAGTATCCCATGCTTCTTTAGCTGTTTCACAGTTTATAATTCTTGTGAATACAACATCAGAAACTGCATAGTGAATGCAAGTCTTAGCCTTCGATCTTGTTCTTGATTCTTCATTGTGATTTCTGATTTCAGCTACAGTTGGATTTGCTTATAGTGGCTGAATTTCAGAAATTACAACTTCCCACAAACCACTCACTTCCATGAAAGACTTCATTTTGACAGACTATATCTCATAGTTTTTACTTGAAAAGATTGGGGGAGCTACCATAAAATTTCCGGTCATATCTTACATTCTATCAGAATACTCATCACTCGGATCTCACTCATACTGGCCCTTAAGAATTTAAAACTCTGATACCACTTTATAGATATATTTGAGTGCAAGAATAAATCTTTATTAATATAAACTAATATTTATACACCTTTTTAGAAAACAAAATATAAAACCAAATTTTAAAAGCCTACGTAAACTAAATATCAGTTTTAAGACGGATCATTATTCAATCGGTTACTAACTAACACCTAACACTCTTAATTGTTCAACTCCCCACAACTAGATCTGTTATGCCACAAGTTGGTAAAATAACAAAACTCTTTATTTTCCTTGTTTCTCGTGCATTTGGTCTAATTTGTATAATAAGAAGCATTTTTCCAACAAAAACTTTTCGAAAACTAGATTTTTTTTCTCTTCTTCTAACCGTAGCATTCTCATCCTTTTCTTTCTTTTCTGTACTAGTGATGGTGCAGGACCGGTGACATCAGTGGCAGCAGCAATCGTGAGTACAGTGAGGAAGAAGTAGATGAGAAAATTTGGTCACTTCACCCAATTATAGAAGTGCAGGTTCAAAACTAGGGTTACAGAAAGTAATTACCTAAACCGGTAAGGGTGGATATCTTTGCGTGGGTTTAGGAGGGTTTCTTCATGCACTTTCGTAAGTTCTTCCTACACTTTCATATATTTTTTAATTTTTCATAATACTCATGTTAAAAAGACTCATTTATCCTCATGAAGAGTGAAATAAAAGTACGTGAGGGAGGTGCTGTAAGTCCTCCTCTAAAATGACTCTTTCCAGAAGTTATTTATTTCCAAATTCGAAAAAAGTTTTCGAATTAAGTCATTTCAAAAGTCATTTTAATTTTTAGAAAATATCATTCTCGAAATAGTTTCTAGAACGCATCATTCTAAAAATTAATTTTGAATTTAAAAACATTATTTTAAAAATTATTTTAAATATAACAAATTTTGTTTTAAAATGAGCCATTTCGAAATAAGATTTGTTATATTTAAAATAACTTTCGAAATGATATTTTTTTAAAACTGTTTCGAAACAGCTTCTAAAAAATACTTCCTATGATGCCACACAAACACCTCCTTTTTCCTTCTTTTTTGCAATACCACTTCAATTGATACCAACATTTTACCTTCAACTAAAAACGATGGACACGACGATAATTATTAACAACGATAGACGTTGGTGATAGCGCACGGTGATAGTGAGAAATAAAGAGAAGTGTGAAATGCATGAAAGTAAAAAGTAAGTGAGACACTGCAAAAAAAAAAAAATAACCAGGGCATTATGTAGGAATTAAAAAATATATAGAGGTGCAGGAAGAACCTATTGAGAGAGTGCAGGAAGAACCTCTCTGGATTTAGTTTTGAAATTTGGACCCGTAAGAACAAACCCCTCACGGAGGACGAGGCCCAAATCGCATTATTAGTAAGTTAAGTGGAAATGGACGGATTCTTTCTGCATCCCATATCTCTATAAACTTTAAAAATGACAAAATTGTCCCAGTAAAAAATAATCAAAATGACTTTCTATTTTAAAAAAAAATTACTGAACTGGATGTCCTTCATCCGATTCACATTTTCATTTCTAAATATGAATCGGATGGCTTCCCATTCGGTTTACATTTTGGTTTTTTCTCAAAATGTAAATCGGATGTGAGGTATCCGGTTCATATGAAGTTCATCTTCTCCTATGCAGATTCACGGTGGATGACAATCCAATCATCAAATTAACTACCATAATCATCAATACCACTCACAAATTACTAATAAACACAATTTATTGTTTTACTTTTCACTTGTTTAAATAAATATGCAGCTTCTCCCCAGATCTGTGATGCGAATGTTGCATACACTCACCCACACGCACAGATCACTTTTGTTGACGGTGAAGGTGAAAAACAGATATAATGATTGAACCGAATGCTACAGTAAAACAGTGAATGAAGCGAATGAAATGGATAAGAGTAGTTAAAAAGGTAAATGGAGATAGAGAATATTTTAATCTTTTACCATTTATCATTTAAGGACATATTTATATTTTTCGCTGAACTATAGAAGTACAGGAAAAGGATATTGGGGTGAAGGAAGAATTCATGATGAAAATGTTACATAGTTATATGTTTAAGAGAGGGTTGAGTTCTCTAATGGTCCTTTTAATAATATTACACTGGGAGATTATTACCCTTTTCTTTCCACCCTCCATAAATATATCCGTAGATAATTATTATAATCGTAAACTCTTTAAATGATAAATAAATGTAAACAAAAATTCTTCAAAGAAAATCTGATACTTAAAAAGAAATAGAAAAAGCTTAATTTGACTCAAGTTCTTAATGTAATACTACCTCTATTCCCATTTAGAAGAGAAAAGAACTAATTTTATACTACTAAAAAAATCAATTTTAATTATATTAATTTTTGCTAATGCTGTTCTTTCTAAAAAGTAAATATTATGATAGTGTAATCAAAAGTTAAATATTAATTAAGATATATGTTAGAAAAAATATCACTAGATGAAATAAAAGTAGTTAAAAAATTTACTTATATTTCAAATAAAAGAAACGCTATTTTCTCTCTCTCTCCCCTCTATATATATAAATATAAAGAATGGAGGTAGTAATAATGACAATTGTGAAGATTATTGAATTGATTAATTTTTAAATTTATTTATATAACAACATGTGTAAATTAAGTATATTAAAGTAATAATTAAGACAATTATTAGATGATAATGCTAAAAATATTCTAGTTCCTAGAAGGTGGGAAATACTAAATAAAAAAGTGACCAATGAAATCGTTTGAAGTGAGTTGAGAAAATTTATGGGGATTTTCTTCGGGAACAAATACGGTTTTAATAAAATAATTACTTAGTATATTTTTAACATGTTTGTATAAACTTATTTAAAAATTATTAGAAGAAAAAAAAAATACTCACACACACACACACACGTATGCAACAAATCGAAACAAAACAAGTTTATCATTAATGGCCGGTAGTAATCAAGTTATTATATACATTAAACCACAGAATATACCCCCTAAAAAATTAAACTTCATTATTTGTGTAAGTTAGTGTACGACTTTGGCCTGTAAATTTCATAGTAAAACAAAAACAAAGTCTTGGTCAAATTCTTGATCACGACGGTGTATCAGTTCATAATCATTGTTAATATTGAAGGTGCTAACTGTTGACATTGATTCGAAGTTTCCAAAATGGAGACTTGTGTGGATGTTAATGTAAAGACAATAGTTAATAGAAGATGACTTAATAGCCATGCGTAAGCCACAAAAAGTTTTTGTTCAAATGCTAGTTGTTCCATGGAGCTTATTATTCATCTGAGAATAGAAACTAATTAATAAATTAATAAAGGAAGAGAATCCCATGCAAGGATTTTATTAGGGTTTTTCCATAGTTGGTTTGATATGATATCTTTTCATGCCATTTGAAAGCTAAAGAAAGTTTTTCTTTTGATTTGAAAATGAATGTCTTCTTAAATAATCTTACAAATTAGGCATACATACATGTATGAAAATGTTAATCATTGTAAGAGTTTGATTCTGTTGGTCTGTTGTTGAATCCTATGTATATATTCTTAAATATTTGTTCTATGATTTGATTTGTGACAAGGAATTTATATTTATGGTTGGACACAGTTTAATTTTGATCTAAATATCTCTAAATCATGATCTTAATGTAATGCTAAAAGGTTTTGTAATCAAGCTTATGGGTTATTTAGATTAACTTGTTAAAGAACTATCACTAGACATCAAATTGTGATTAAGATATATACTCCAAGAAACATTCATACACTGTTAGGTAACGAATCACTATGAATGAAGTTCCAATTTTTGTTTATATATATATGTTATTCTAAGTTTAATTCATAAATTAGCTTTTTTTGACTTTGATCTTTTCTACTACCTCCTTTATGGTACAGTTAAGAAAAACTAAACCAGGTTTGGTATATTTAACTATTATAATTTCATTTCTGTATTTGACCAAAGACTTGCTTTTTTCTAAGAATGGAAAATTTGTATGTATAATAACACATTTCTCAAATAAATATGACACATATATAAACATTGCATAACTAAATCTCTTCTATTTTATGGTATATTCATGAGCTAAATAATTAATAAGTTTAGTTAAATTTTAATTGTTTAATTTAGTTATTTTTAATTAAATTTTTATTGAAAAATTTGTTTCATTAAATTTATAAAATAGTTTTTTTACTTAAACATTCAGTCATTTAACATTTTTTACCAATAAAATGATGTAACTTTGACTTGTATTTCTTGTTCTAATCAATTAATTATTCTCTTCTTTTTAGGAATGAACAACGAGTTAATCAACAGATTGAAAAGATTTAAAATAGCGTAAATTAATATCAAATAAAATTAAATAATACAATACTTAAACAAAAATAAAAATTACTTTAAACAATATAAATTAAAATATTTAAAATTTAATTAAAACTAGCTGTTGATACACATATAATCCTACTAAATTATTAAAATTTTAGCTTATAGTTTTAAATGTATTTTCTTACCTTTTTTTATGTTTTGACATTCTTTTACAATCAGTTAAATCAACAGTATAATATATTGAGATGTACAATTAATAAAATTTCAACTGTTAATTTTAAATGTATTTATTTTTTGCACTTTTGTATATTTTCAACACTATTTCCGTACTGTCACCGACACCATTTGACTGTCACCACAGTGACCCTGTGAATGCCAGAATTATAATTGCCTTTCATTAATTTATTGCTTATTTTCATTGTCTAAGTAGTTACAAAATACCAACTACGATACCATCATAGTTGTTCGTGTCTATTTCATCATCATTGCTATTGTCATAACAATTATTAGGATAATTTCTTTAAAATATTAAAATAATATTTTTATATTTTTTCATATATATTTGATCGTATACTTTTCTTTATCTGAGTTTAATTTATACCGTTAAAGTGTCGGTCGATTAGTATAATTCTTAGTACTTCAAATTTATATTTATTAAAACATAATTTTCCTAAAATTAATCATTGTATTTTTAATTGTTAAGGTACTGGATCTTTGATTGACAGAGAGAAGAGAAAAACAGAAACTGGAACGAAAAAAAAGGAGAAATGAATGAAAATAAAAAAAATTTATTCATAAAAAATAGAATAGAAAGAATTAGAAAAAAAAAAAAATAGAATTATTACTATTTATTATTAATTCAATTTTTTTAAATTAAAAACATATAAAAATAACAAATTAACTTATATATAGAATTGTGAATTCTTTTGGAAATGCTTGTCGAATAATTTTTCAACTTAAAAAGCTTACAGATTAAGAAAAGGTTAGACTATGCAACTGTCAAATGTATAATAGTTACTCATATTTCCAACATAAAATGCATTTTATTTTATTTTAGCGTTGCTTAACAATGTCAAATAATATTTTTATATATTTTATTTTTAAATTTTATTTCTAAATAATAACATCTTTCTCAAATATAATAACATAGAAACATTATCTTATTAGTCGAAGTCGATTGCAAGGATTACCGTTAAATTAAGATTTTCCAGAGTTAGCCCTCTCTCATCTCTTTTCATACTAAATATACGGGTAAACTTTTAATTATATAATTAGTTAATTTTAATTTATTTATTATTTAAAAAATAAATAAATTATTTTTTATGTTTTATATTTATTTTTTACCTCAAACAAATAAATACTTTTTACTCCATTCCATTTATTCTTTTCTTTTCTTTGACTGCCTTTTATTTTTCACACTGCAATCCAACATAGGGTAAGTATGATAACTATCACATATAAACTAATCAAACAATTGTCCCATGATGAGTGTGAAAGCAATTTAGAAATGTAAATGTGTTACATGAACAAATAAAAATTCTTGCATAGTGAATCTGAGTTCTTTACCAATAACGGAATTGTTTACAGTGCGATATAAAATAATAATTTTACATTATGGATCATATGAGACTAGATAATAGCGTAATAAGAAAAAAATATATTATATTATTGTCAAAACTTGAGGATAGGAACAAATGAGGAAGGTGTTAGGATGGTGGAAAACCAGATAAAATGGTGAGTTTCTCTAAAGGAATAATGTGCTGTAATTAATTGGATCAAGATGAACTTCTTCAAATATAAATGAAATTATAGCATAAAAGGGTTTTATTAGGATCAATTTTCTCTGGGTTTTTAAAGTACACTTTATTTAAAATTATTTTTAATTACTCAAATTTAATTTTGAAGGGCTAAATTATTTTTAAAAGGATAGGATCCAAATATAAAGTTGACAGCTGAATTGGCCTGTGTGTTTGTCTTTGATGAGATTCTTCACCAACCTAAATGCCTATTGGAGATTACTTCTTATTTAATGGAATATATAATCTTTTTTTTTGCCACATGATTTCATTTAGAAACTTCCAACATGTACTATATTAGAGTCCAATATATTGATTAAGTTATCCATACACGTGCCTACTAATTTTTTTTTTTTTTTTAAGTTTGATGATATACTATGGGAAATATTGTAATATTTTAAAAGTTGATGATTTGAGAATAATTTTTGTTCATATGTAATGAAAATATATTTAGATATTGAAAAAATTAATTTATTAATAGAAAAATAAACTTTCTCGTGGTGATTAATTATAAAATATTATTTTATAGAAAGATAAATTAAGAATAGCTAAGCACATTTTTATAAAAAAGTGGTCAGAAATTTAATTCCCACAGTGAGATAAGGAAAGTAATTTAGTTGAAGTTGAAGGAATTTTTATATTCAACACTACCAAAGTCTTCACTTATAATTAGGTGGACTTAGAAAAATTAAAAGTCTAATCTAACACTTTAAAATGACCCAATTTGAAGATATACCTGATTCCATTTTAGAATTAGGATAAAATAAGATCACATTTATCATCAGGGCAATTTTATCGATTTAATTAGGCTTACATGTGCCAACTAATCTCCATTATATATGTTTAAGAACGTTTGTCCATATACATTTTATCATCTTCAATCCTTGAATCCCACAATTAATTATTATAAAATGACTCAAACTTTATTTTTTCTTTCTTTCTTTCACTCGTGACCATATTCTATTACTCAAGAAAAAAAAAAAAAAAATCGGACCAACGCTCCTGATGAACCAATAACTCACGTTAAATTATATAAAATCTTGTTAAAAGAGAAATAAATTAAATATTCAATGGGTACGATTTTATATATGTAACTTGGTTTCAAGATTTAATACAAACCTCAGGGGATAACTTAAGAGATAACTGATGGGATAACTAATCAAACTTGTAATCTTAATTCTATTATTACAAGTGTGAATTTTTGTATCGTAAATTTTATTGTACTATTTTGAGCATTTACACTTTATTACATTCTTATAAATTGTTTGTATTACAAAAATGAATCATTTAACATACGTGGAGACCGTCTAGAACTAGTGACCATATCTATATATAGTGACCATACCTATACATTTATTTTATCATTTTGTATAGATAAAAATAGATTAAATAATATGAAATAAAATATCATGCTCAAATAAAGTTTCTATTATATTATAGGTAGACAAATATAAATAATTTTTATAGTGAGATTCATCATATAAATTAACTTTTTTTCTTGTTTAAATTTAACACTTTCAACTATAAATTAATTTGAAATTGAACATACCTATTATTAATTTTCTTTTTCCTAATTTTCAATTTAAATAATCAATAATTATTTTATATATATATATATATATATATATATATATATATATAAATATATCTTCATCTATATATATTATACTATACATAAAATGATGAAGTTAACAACATCTTACACGTAAAATAATATAAATAAATAATTTAAAAAATAATAAATGTCTCATCTTTTTTATTTTGATAATTTACAATAAGAACGTACTAAAATGAGATTAGGATTATATTTACAGTGATAATTTACAGTGAGGACTTCCTTTTCTCATTTTCAGTTCTTTTGCTTCCTGATTTGAGGTTCACGATATATTATTTTTGTTAGAATCCAATTTATTATTTTTTGATTTCTAACGTAGGTCCACTGCATGCAAACTTATACAGTTTATTTTTTTTATTTTTTATTTTTAACTTAACATCTAGTTAAAAAAATTAATAAAAATGAACGTTTCCAAACTAATAATGTTTTTTTTTTGGGGGGGGGGGGGGTGCGGTCTGCAATCTTTAAATTTTTGTATTGTTTATTTGCAACAAAAAAAATAAAACTCAAAAAATAATAATATTTT
>Ga0099825_1006076_pt1 | contig 15261 bp, 7 predicted proteins | sample SiratroredBW_FD_76838 | JGI IMG/M metagenome (GOLD analysis project Ga0099825, IMG submission 76838) | Root nodule microbial communities of legume samples collected from California, USA - Siratro red BW | ecosystem: Host-associated > Plants > Roots > Nodule | place: USA: California | collected... | reverse complement strand
TATATATATATATATATATATATATATCAATACAAAAAATTTAACATTATATTACTCACCCAAATTATTATAGTTATTTAATTAAAAAAAAAACAATACTCATTAAATTTAATAACTACGAAGTGTGTGAGGTGAGTATAATTTCCCAACAATCAATTAAAATATCACTAATATATTAAAGAATTATAATCATAATTTTGTACAGTTTTTAAATAAAATATATAATGATTTACAACCATTAAAACATAATAAAATTTTTGATAAAAAAATCAAATAGACCTTTCATTTTTTCTTGTTATTTTTTAAAAATATATTTATAATATTTTACTACACAAAAATAAATTGTAAAAAACATTAATAATTTCTTTAAAATCAATGCTAATTATTTAACATAAATCTAATAGATAAAATATTTATAAAAAATTGAAAAGTTAAGAATTAATTAAAATAAAAAATAAAATTTTATACTTCTATTTAAAAATATAAAGAAATTCAAAGATCAAATAAAATCAAATTAAAGTTCATTGTGTCTTTATAAATGAGATAAATTTAATAATTTATCAAGATAAAATAAAAGTTTAAGGTATCTATTTGTAGAAAGAGAAAAATGAAGAAATTTAAATATTCTATTTCTTAAATAATAATATTATACATGTTAAAGAAACTAATAATAAAAATTAAATATTTAATTTTAAAATTTTGATAAAGTTTTAGTTTTTTTATTAAAAAATTACTTTCAAAAACTATTTTGACAAAGTCATAAAATATGAAATGGAGGAAGATATTTGCTCGGCTTGAATCCCGCAGATACTGTATATTATAATAAAATATATTTTTTTATGTGAACTTAATTTTAATATGTTAAAAATATAACGTTTTCTTTATATAATAAAAACATTGTTAGAATAAAATAAAAATTATTTGATTTAATATTTTAAATTTAAATTCCTTGTAACTTGTTTTTATAAAGAAACTATCTTCTCACACTATCTCACTTGATAACACGAAGATATCTTTCTATATTCTTATATAATAATTTTTTTATAGTATACAAATATTAAGTGTTTTCTAACGTCACAAGTGAAAAATGGATAAAAGTATTACAAAATAATCAAAACATTTGAATATTTATTATTAAATTTAGAATATAATTTTTAACATTTTTATTAAACATCTTAAAAAATCTCAATATTTTCTTATCTTCTCATTTGTTTCACACATTATTGTATTTAGTTAATTTCTCCATATAAAACTATTGTCTTTAACTAGATACTTATATTTCTTTAAGATTTTTTTTACTATCTTTAGAATAATTTAAATTTTATAGTTAACAATAAATAAAAAATTCATACATTAAATAAAAATAATAATAACTATATCTGAACAGAAAAATACTCACTTTATGTGTTTCTAAAATCTGTAAAATATTAATAATTATTTTTCAGGATGAATAATTCATATTATATAACCGACACTAAGACACTAAGAGACTTAGTTATATATCAAAACATTATTTATTTATTATACAAAAACATTTTATCATATAACATACATACTAAAAATATAAGATAAGGTTGGACAAAAATATCTGTATATTTGTTCTAAACAGTTATTATGAGATAAACAATGACGTCATATTTGGAAACGAATCAGATCGAATCAGAAGGCTGGAGTCAAATCCGGGCCATGGATTTTGCTTCAACGCTCTGATCGTATTGTTCATATCAGTTTTTTCTTTTATTATCTTTTTTACAATTTATTTATTATTTTGCCATTTGTGTATAATAGTTGAAACAGAAAGAGGGAATAAGAAAGGGATAAGAACAAACAAAAATCAAGAGAGAAAGATTGAAAAAGGCGTTACTCTTTGAACAGTCACATTGAATTCTTCACACTCTCTTCCCAATTCCTTTTCTCTAATCAATCTTCTTCACTTCCCTATCAATTCACCTCACACTCAGGTACCTCTTCTTCTTGATCTCTTCTTTTTCTATTTCTCATTTCAAATCGAAGATTTCGATTAGTTGCGATTCTTTTCATTCGTTATTCATTCTGTTCCCAAACTGTTGACTCATAATTTCCAATCACAACTCGCCATCTACACTCGTATTTTTTTTTTTTTTTCAATTTGTATTTCTTATCATTATTCTCTTTGTGATTCTTTCGCTGATTCTTAAAACTCGTGGATTTGATCAGAAATTCCTTTGCTGAATCAAGATTTAAATTCGCTAATCCTTTCTTTAAAGTTGTTACTGTTCGTTGTCCAATTTATCAGAAGTCATGCTTCTCTTTTTATTGAACTTTCATGAAACTTAGTCAATTTTTTTTATTTTATTTATTGCAAACAGTTATTTCTTTCATACAGTTGAACAATGTAATTTTCTGGAAAAATGCTTGAGTGGAGAAGCACTCAGCAGCGTCTCTAATTACAATAATTTCAGATTCAATTACTTTTAAGAGCTGCGAGGAGAAATGTAACATCCTAGAACAACAATAAACCACTAATCTTGAATCTGACTATTCAGCTGTTCTAGAGATTAATTCCCTAGGAATTGAAGCAATTTCCAATACAGATATGTTTTTGTCTTTCCATTACTGTTGTATGAATGCTAGTTTTGCTTGAATCTTGTGAGTGAAGAAGATAAAAGTACAAGCTTAGATGGCTCTTTGGTGGCTGGAGTCTTCTTTTTAGTTTCAGACATGAAAAGCATTTTCTTATCTTTTGTCTAAACCATTATTGGAATGCAGCATTGCCGAAGTTTTCCTTGCATTTCTCTCCATTCCTTTGTCTTTTGCTGTCTTGAACATTTTTTCTTAACTTCTCACAAATATGTTACTTTTGTTGTATTATCTATGGCACTATGGTGAAATCAAAATCAATATATTCAAAACTAGAACAAACAATCCAGAATCTTTTTCAAGTTTAACCAACTAGAGCGTGAACAAGCTTGATCTCTGGTTTGTTATCTAATTCTTTATACTGAGGTAGTTAAAGGCATAAAGCGCGTTGAGGCGTTATAGTGCCCTATAGTGCACACTGCCAAGAGTCCCAAAGTCCAACGACTACTTATTCTGTTAACGTCTTGATTCTTTACTATTTAACTCTGTTTTGCATCACGGTTGGCAGATTAGGTGGTTGACCCTTCAAAGATTGTTTAATGTCTTTGAAGTGGGGCTGACCCCTTTTAGTGCCTCAGGGTGTATTTTAGTGCCATTGACTACATTGTATTGGAACCCAAACTTCTCACCAGTTTGGGTTTCAAAACATTGGATGCAAGTGCACTATCCTTTCCAACATAGTGGTGTTTCAATTTTTTTGCTCTTGCAAAGCAGTTGCTGCTATTTTCTGTGTTTATTTCATGGAATATCCATCTGGTATGAAGTCTGCGCATTGTATTTGATTTGTTTCTTAAGAACAGGTTTATTTATTTGCTTGCTTCTTGTGTTACTATTTATTTATGTGCAGCATTTGCAGTCATAGGAAAATTATCAATGACGCACTATTTCTCCTATCTATTATTCCTTTTGATTTAAGGCTTCTTTTATTTGGAGAAAGTAAACTTAATGTGTGTCTGTTGTTTTTAATTCAGTTCGGAATGGGAATATATCTCAGTACTCCCAAAACTGAAAAGTTTTCTGAAGATGGTGAAAATGAGCGTCTTAGATATGGTTTATCATCCATGCAAGGGTGGCGTGCAACAATGGAAGATGCCGTGAGTAATCATTGTGAAAGTTGCTAGTTTATAAATCAAATGACTTTTGCATATAAATCCAGAATTCCAAAGTGAATAACTATAAACCACTTGGTATTATGGCAATGTCTAGTAAGAAGTATCCTGAGTTTATTGGGTATTATGCTACTTGGTATCTGTCAATATTTGAACTTTGTTTTAGTCCTAGATTGATCCCATTTATTTGTGTAGTTGCATTAGACGGTAATGTTTGCTGCAGCATCATTTCCCCCCTTTTCCATTTGTGCCTCAATTTGTTAAAAACTAGTATGACATGTGGAATGACATATTTTCAATAAAAAGACTGCTAGCAATATACTTTATAGGAGCATATCTATCTAGTGGGAGATGCTCCCAAAATGTTTAGAGTTGCTTCAAGCAACTTTACCTTTGGATGGTGTTAACATGATAATGAAAGTTGCTTAAAAAAAGCTTTAGTTGATTGTAAACAACTCTTGCTTACAAATAAAAAATATTATCTTAATAAATATTATTATATATCATAATCAAGTCTAAATAAAAAGAATATAAAATAATGAGTTGCTTGGAGTTGTTTAAAATTTCTTCAATTGGAACTAATTAAATGTGAGTTGCTTGAAGATGATGACACTGTGGGACCGATGTTTCACATTTTCCAATGTGTGAAGCAACTCATGTGAGTTGCTCTCACTGGAGATGCCCTAACACACTTTACTGGATGTTAAAATTTATTGGAGATCACAAAATCACGAGTCATTAAGTAAGATGTGAGATCCACAATTTTTTTTTTTAATTTTGATAAATTTCAACCAATAAGAAGGAATAACAATACAATTTTTGCCTAGGCTGTTGGGCTTACTCCAGCAACACATCGTTGCCTTAGGCATATAAACATTAAAAGAGTGTGTAGCCAGCATTTCTCTTTCAATAATGTTATGGTTTATGGATTCACTAGTTTTTGGAAAATGTTTTATTGGATAAAGATGGACTGTAATCCTCAAGATTTCGTGCTTTGTGGTTAATAGGCTTAACTTGTTCTTTTATATTTATGCATGCAGTTCACATGGGACATTTTACAGTTTCTACTCTCTTTAATCATGGTAGAAAGAGATAAATATTTGTTAGTAAATTCCAAGAAAGGTGGAAGTCCCAGCATTTCCTTAGTCTCATTCTTCTAGCGATTTTTACAATAGTGTGTGGCGATAATAATATATTTGTAAAATACCTGGTTGATCTCATGTAATGCATAATTGAGCTTGCCTTATCATTTCTAAAGTAGCAATGATTTGTTTAGTGAAATGTGATCTCAGGAGTAAATGTAATATTATTTTTCACTCAAATTGCTCATTAATATGTTGTTGATTTTTTGTTCTCTTTTCATTTGTTAGCATGCTGCATATACTGATCTGGATGACTCGACTTCATATTTTGGTGTCTATGATGGTCATGGAGGTGAGGTTTGAAATTTTTTGCCACTTTTATGGTAGAATGCCGTTTTTTTTTACTACTTTATTACTAATTTACAGATGTTTTTTTAGCACGTTAGGATGGTATTTTACTTTTTCCACTCCATCTCTTTGGATAGCATCTCGCACTCCTAATCCTACCTCCCTTAAGTGTCTAAGAAGGCTCGGAAGAGTAATTTACAATATCTTCCAAAAGAGAAAGTAAAGAGGAAAAGAAAATGGGAATTTGTAAGCCCTATATAATCTAATAAAAAAATTTCTCTGAATATTCACAAAAGAGATACTTCCGCGGAACCCAAACCATGGTCTAAATGGTATTTCTCTTTTTTTTTTTCTAGTAAAATTTGTTTTTATATTATGAAGAATTCATAAAGTTAACCTTTGTGTTGCTTCTAGTTGCAGTTGATTTCAACTTTTGTGGCATGAATTAAATTTCAAAAAGTTTCTCATCTTTTCTGACATGGGCGTGGATTATAATTTGTGACATGCATGAAGACCCTGGTGCATTACCATTTTTCATTCAATCCCATTTACACCATTGTAACTTGTGTTCCTTGATTCTAGCTTCTCAAGATAGAACCTCACAGGGCTTCCATCTATTGGTCCACTGTATTTTCTGCCGTGGTTGTAAATTGCGTCTATACTTATGCTCTATTTATTGAATTGATTTTCAAACAGATAATGATTGCCCCTTTCAAACCATTTTTTATGGTAGAAAAGATCAAGGTCCATTTATGCTTATCCTCTACTACTTGGGTTTTTACTATTGTGTGTCATATATTTGACTTGTGGTACAAATTTCAATAATCCCCAACAAAACAAGAGGAAAATACTTCATTAATTATTTCTAGTTTGAAATCAATTGTGTTATGGATGGTCATGAATCCCAAAATTTCAGGTAAGGTGGTTGCGAAGTTTTGTGCGAAGTTTCTTCACCAGGAGGTGCTCAAAAGTGAAGCATACATGACTGGAGATTTAGGAACCTCCCTTCAGAAATCCTTTTTAAGGTTAGATTTAAAAAGGTGTCCACTTCTATATAGTACTTATTGGCAGTGCCTGAATTCTGCAATTAAAAGACAAACTGGTTTCAATGTTTCATCCTTGCAAGGAGTTGAACTTTTGTTCTATTGAAGATTTTCAATTTCGTTCATCGGCTAAGATCTCAGTTTTGTAGTTCTTATTTTTTATCTTTTTATTTCTTTATTTAATACACTAAGAAATGTCTTTAGCAATGGTCCCTGTCAAATTTACTTAGGTTTGTTTTATTTTATGCACTTGAATAATTGGAAGAGTATGAAGAATTTATATTTAACATTTTTAAATGACAAGTTGTAGCTTACTTATTAGTTGCTGATTATGGTTTGCGTATTCATTAATTTACTTTGTCCTGTTAAGCTTAGATATTATTGAGCAGACATGGAGTACAATATTACATTGCTTCTCTTTCCTGGTCTAATTGAGAAAGAATAAAGAGTAACCAACTATTGATTACTTATATATCTCTCTCTGTTCCCTAAAACGATAGTACAAAAGTAAAATGTTACAAACTGTTATTTTCAATATTATGCAGAATGGATGAGATGATGCGTGGTCAAAGGGGATGGAGGGAATTATCAATATTGGGGGATAAGATAAACAAGTTTACTGGGATGATAGAAGGTTTGATTTGGTCTCCAAAAAGCAGTGATGGTAATTGCCAAGTTGATGATTGGGCTTTTGAGGAGGTAAGTGTGACATTTGAAGATGGATCTTCTAAATAATACTCTTCACTATCACTTCTTCATTAGATATATACTTGGTAAATTGGGGCGTGTTGTGTGGCTTTTAGTAGAAATTTCTTCTATATCTCTCAATTTGAATTTACTAATTGCAATCAGGGGCCTCATTCTGATTTTCCTGGACCAACTTCGGGAAGCACTGCCTGTGTTGCAGTTATTAGAAACAACCAACTTGTTGTTGCAAATGCTGGTGATTCACGATGTGTGATATCTCGGAAGGGTCAGGTAACTACAGAGTGGAAATTGTTGGAACATTAATTATGCAAATTATCCACAGACAGATATATACTTAGGTATAAATAAACATAAAATTATGTTTCATTTGTCTAAGCACTATACATTTGGGAATGTCTGCCGCTTAATTTGGCTGGTCTAAGTTATTAGGGGGTCTCTTTTGAAGGCATAGAATATGGTTTGTCCCCCTTCTATTGTAGACTATACATAGATCTTGTAGATAAATTAGTTACCATGTTTTGCTATGGCTGTTTTCTACAGGCGTATAATCTTTCTAGAGACCACAAACCTGATCTTGAGATTGAGAAGGAAAGAATCTTAAAAGCTGGTGGTTTTATTCACGCTGGACGAGTTAATGGAAGTTTAAATCTTGCAAGAGCTATTGGTAATGTATCTATGGGCCAGTGAACTTTTTAAAATTTTTTGGTTTCTTTTTTTCATTTATAACTTGAGTGGACTGCCTGGGCTGGGCTCCTGCATCTTTAGCTCAGGAAGATCCATGAATTTTGTGTACCTGTTGTGTTTTATATGTTTTATGTTGGTTCTTTACACGAAAAGGAAATTGGTTTAAAATCATATAATTGTAGATTTCAAAAGTGTATATGTGTACTCATGATGATAATTTCTTCGTGAAGTTACATATTCCTTTGGATTTTTTAGGGGGAAATGGAAATGAGTTATAAAGTTTTCATTCTTTAATAAGTTTCAATTAACTGCAGGTGACATGGAATTTAAACAGAATAAATTTCTTCCAGCTGAGAAACAAATTTTAACTGCCAATCCAGACATAAACACTGTAAGTTTGTTATTGTAATACAATTCAGCTTGCCTCAGTGATAAATGTGCCACCGTTTCTATTTTTCTATATAATGGTAGGATGCATAATAAAATGCATGGCTAGGGCTTATTAGCGGTCTAAAGTATTGAACTTTATGTATGCATCTGTTATGGACTAATATATTATTGTTGATTTGATATTTTTTTATAGGTTGAGCTTTGCGACGAAGATGAATTTGTGGTGTTAGCTTGTGATGGCATATGGTATTCTTGTGGCTTCCACCCTCCATTTGATTCGAAATGTTATGATGTATTTAGAAGATGTCATTTGCATTATTAAAGTGTGATAAGTACCAATGGATTTTCATTCTAGGCACAGTAGTGACTGTTATTTGTGTCTTGTGTGGGTGGAATGAGTTTCTTGATTCATACCTATAAACGAGTAAATTACATCAATCTCCTTTTAAAATTACACACTGATGCAAACACCTGTAGTTTCAGAAATCACAAAGAACTGGCCTATTTTCAGTTTCCATCCAACAAATGCTTTAATTTACCCTTTTTCAGATAGATGTAAATTGATGTCTTAGCATGCCAACGCCATCCACAAAAGTATTGTTGACACTGAGTGTGATTCTGAAAATAGTAATTTGCTTACGTAAGCCCCTTTAGTTGCCTTTTTGAAAATAATTTGTTTCTCATTATTTCCAGGGATTGCATGTCAAGTCAACAACTCGTAGATTTTATTCATGAACAATTGCACTCGGTGAGTTCTTAGTTTTAACCCTTTTCTACTTAGATGATAAAGTATTAACTCAATTAAGAATGTCTGTATGCTTATTCATGATATTTAATGCTGTACTGAGTGCTTTGACGGATAAGAACTTCGCCATTTGTGGGGTTGTAGTTGTTGAAGAGAATTAATAAAGGAGGCCTCTTAGTAATATATAGTCTTTCTTGTGGTGGACAGAGTCACACTGTTCTTTGACGCTTGATGCATTTTTTCACAATAACAATTTTCTTTTACTCGATTTCTAGCACTGTGCCATTTCTGATAAATTCTGTAAATGTTTTGTGCCTAAATTTTTATGGTCTGGATGATAATGTTTTTGGTGCCACAATTTATGTGAGTGATTACTTTATACGTGGCAGGAAACGAAACTTTCTGTTGTATGTGAAAGAGTACTTGACCGGTGTTTGGCACCATCAACTGCCGGCGGCGAGGGATGTGACAATATGACCATGATCTTGGTGCAGTTCAAGAGACCTGCTCAGTCCAGTGCATCAACAGAAGAGCAATCCTCTTCAAACGGACAAGCTGAACCTGAAACACAACTAGAGAGAAGTGAAAGTTAGCATTATTCGTCAGCAACAGTTCAAATATTGTATCATATATAAACACATATATTAAATATATGTAGTGTGCACCAAATGATTAGAATGCGTCCGAATGGTCATTTTCTCTTCATCTCACATCATACACAACAGCTATTCTGATTACCAAGAATATCAGTTTTACTTCTGTTTGTTTTCTCTCGTGTCTACCTTAGTTGGTTCTGCATTTTCAACATGCGACTCCCAAACATCAGCAATTGTAGTTTGTAATCAACTACTTGCAAGAATGCTACTAGCTCGGAGGTAAAAAGTCTTTACGCTAAAGAAGGCATATTCTAAAACGGGTGGGGTTCTTGACTTGGAAGTAGTGTAACACACTCCTTTTGATACACAGCTTTTCATTTTTAGAAAAATAAAGACGCCTAGTAATTTGATCTCCTTAAATGTGTTAAAGTTTTAGAAGCAAACCAATATCACTATTTGTATGCAAAACGGTCTATATTTGCCATTTTGTTTAGGAACAGAGCTATAAGAGGTGGCGCCTTTTATGGTGTATCCATTGAATACATAGAAAATTGAAAAATCCTATTCGTGAGTGAGGTAGATAATGGAGGCAAAGTTGGCTATTCCTGCATTAGTCTCTAGGCTTGATCATTCTCAGGTTACAGACCACTGCACATTACAAATAGTGAATGTAATATTTGCCATATCCAATCGCTGTGAAGTAATTTTATTTTTAAGTATTGACTGAACTTATCAATATCAAGAAGGAGCAATAGTTTTATTATTTAAACAATCTCGCTTCTGATGATTTGGATTAGGTTAGTTATTTTTTATTTTTACATTTTTTTTATTGACCAACTTTTATTTTTTGACTAGTATTTATTATTATAAAAGTCAATAAACTTAGATGATGTATGATTTATGATTAAATAATGGTGTGAAATTGTAAAACTTACTTTCTCACTTTTTAATACCTTAACAAAACTTAAGGATCCTTTATTTGGCAATAACGACCTCAATAAGCTCGCGCATCTTTTTATACAATTGGTGCAAGTATCCTCATGTTTTTATACATTTCATCATCGGTTGACATCTTGGTGTGATGCGATCACACCTTAATTCCCTACATACACCCCCACCCTTTCACCATTCCCACCCCTCAGTCATCAGCACCGAAAGCCTCATCTTTAACGTAGCAGCTAAGCCCACGCCTGCAATCACGAAAAAAAAAAATTGTACGAGCTTAAGTAATCCCAACCGTATTGTTTGAATAGGAACATGAAATATATTTGTGGGTAGAAATATATTTGTGGGTAGAAACACTCAGTGTCTAATGTTCGGAATTGATCCTCGAAAGTTATTGCAAGTACATGGGGGAGGCCTTTTCTACACAAGTATTTCTCAGCATTAATCAGCAGGAATTTCCAGCTTGAAAAATTGAGGTATGCAATTCTAATATACAAGACCATTTCCAAGATAAAGTGGTCCTACAAAAACCACGATTGTTATCAATATCCCAACAATATACTGTACACTTTTAGAATAACCATCTTAACAGTCATATCATTGATGATTTCTAATCAGTTGATTTGTAAACATTTACAGTGCCAATCAGACTCCACACAAACTATCAGGTAAAATCAATCATAGTGTTTCCATAAAATCATTCTTGGTAAAACATTAATACCTTCATGCCTCCTTTTGAATCAGGAATATACGAAAAGGCCCCATGAGATTACTCAGTAAAATCAACATTTATTAGGCAATTGAGCAAATGTTCCTGCATTGGGGCTACACCCCACAACCATCATCTTCTTGAGGACAGAAAAGGCTCGATCTTTGTTCCCTGACACAGTATGCCCACGAATGAGAGCATTGTAAGTGAAGACATTAGGTTCAAGACCAATAAGCTGCAGTTCCTCGAACATCTTTGCGGCTCGGTCCACCATTCCAGCATTTCCAAAATGGAGAATCAATGAATTATAAGTATAAAGATCAGGAGTGATTCCCCTATTCTTCATTTCACTGAAAAGAGAAAGAGCTTCCTCAAACCTGTGCGATTTTCCAAGGCCATTGATCATTAGATTATAAGAAACAGTATCAGGGTCAAGGCCAGTCAACTTTAGTTCCTCAAAGTAGTGCACAGCATCATCAACTCTGCCATTCATGCACAGGCATTCTACAAGAATGGTATAAGACTTCAAGTCTGGCCTTATCCCTTCTTTAACCATCCTTTTGAACAAATCACAAGCAATGTCAACGTTACCTGCTTTCCCAAATCCGTTGATGAGAATATTATAAACAGCACAGTTGGGCTTGCAATGATAGTCTGTCATCTCCTCAAAAATTTTCATTGCTTCCTCTAATCTTCCAGCCTTTAAAAGGCCATCTATAAGAGGGCCATATGTACAAGGAGTGGGAAAGAAATCACCACTTACGAGATCATAGTATAAATCTAATGCCTTATTTATGTTTTTAGATTTCACAAGGGCAGAGATGACGATATTATGGGTTATAGTATTCGGCTTGCATCCCCTACAGAGCATATCATTGTACAGTTCAAAAAGTTCATCAATCCTCTTTGATTTGCCATGAGCATCAAGCAACAAGTTGTAGGTGAAAATATTTGGGCAACAACCTGCATTCTTCATCTCAATAAAAAGTTTGAAAGCTGGTTCAGTGATATTACTTCCAAGAAGCCCATCCATCAAGCAGTTATATGATTCCGAGGAAGGGTGAATTCCAAGAGTTTTGGTGAATTTGTCAAACAAATTTTGAGCATCAAGAGCCTTGTTCCGCTTGCACAGGATTCTAATCAAAGGTATTATCAAATTATCATCCAGGCAAATAGAATTGCAGACCAATCCTTCAGCAAATGAAATGGCCTCTTCTATTTCTGCTTCAGTTAAAATACATTCCATTAATTCCGCCCAGAATTGGCTACTTGTCTGTAAACCTGGTTGATGTACAAATTCCATGACAATCTTGATTGCATCCTCAATACTTCCATACTTTACAACACCAGGAAGGAGGGTGTACAAAGTTACACGATCAGGGGAGAGAAATTTCTTCATTTGATGGTAAAACCAGAATGCATAATCAGCCCTGCCTTCCTTGAGCAAACCATAGATAATAGTGTTATAAGTCAGAACATCAGGACTACAGTTCATGATTGTCATTCTACAGAACATTTTCAAAGCCAAATCAACTGAATCATTCTTGCAAAGACAATCAAGGAGTGCATTAAAAGTCACTGTGTTTGGAGGACATCCAGACTCATTCATACTCCCAAACAAATCAAGGGCCCTCCGGAGTTTTCCCTCTTTTCCTAAACCAGTAAGTAAAATGTTGTATGTCACAACTGTAGGAGCTAGCTTCAAATCCTTCAGTCTCCCAAACATTTTCCATGCTTCATCAACTCGGTCAGCCTTGTAAAGTGTGTCAATTAAAGAATTAATTACAATTATATCTGGTTCACACCCTTCACTTAACATCTCAGTCAAAAGTTTTGTGGATTTGTCTATTTGCCCTGCTTTGCTGTAGCACTTCATCATCATGTTATAGGTTACAGAATCAGGTAAAAGCCCACAATTGTGAAGCTCATTGAATATATACTTTGCTTCTTTGATCCTACCTGTTTCAGCAAGACTATATAAAGATGCATTACATGCGGCTATACTAGGCAAAATACCTCTCTTTTTCATTTTTTGAAAGGTGTCAAGAGCTTTTTCAGGATCACCCAACTTTCCATAGTAATCAATAAAAAGAACGTATGAATAAGCAGTCGGTTCAACACCCAAAGATTCCAGATTGCTGAAAAGCTCTAAAGCCTCATCTAATCTTCTCAGGTTCAAAAGTCCAGAGATCAACGTGTTGTAAGTATGAAGATTTGGAAAAATCCCTTTCACTTTCATCACATCTAATATATCAAATGCCTGATCAACTTTTCCAGACTTACATAAAGCCTCAACAATAATAGTATAGGAAACCACATCAGGAGCATAACCATCAGCCTCCATCTCACTCCAGAATCTTTTCACCATGTCCAAGTTGCCATAATTACTGAACTTGCCCATTAAAGTAATGTAAGTCACCTGATCTGGTTTGTGACCGCTAGCTCTCATCTTTGTGTATAACTCCATGGCCTTATCAAGTTTCCCTGCAGCACAAAGTGCATCAATTAGGACCGTATAAGTGACAACATCAGGCCCACATCCTTCATCGTCCATTGTCTTTAAAATCCCATACGCATCATCAATTCTCCCTGCCCTCCCAAGCACTCTAATACATATGGTATATGTGTAGATATTTGGCCTCAAACCTAAAGTTTTCATCTCTTCCAATAAATCCATAATGGTTTCGGTCTGCCTCCTCTTCCCCAATGCTACCATTAACGCTGAGTAGGTCTTCATACTGGGCTTCATCCCTTCCGAGATCATTCTTTTGTAAACCTTCAAAGCCTCTTTACAAAAGCCAGGTTGGAGCAGGAAATGAATCAGTCCATTATATGAATAAGCATTCAAGACAAACCCAGCTTGCCTCATCTTTCCAAGTGCAAATGGTGCTTGCCGAATCCCGCCTTTAATCGAAAGAGCCTTAAAGATAGTCAGATATGTATTCGGATTCCTGTTAATCACTTGCTCTTGCATAAAATCAAAAACAAAAACCATATCCTCAACTCTTCCATGACCCCTCAGTAACTCAAGCATGTAATTACATGTTTCAGGTGTATGGACAAGATTAGGCAACTGGGAAACCATCTTAAAATACGAAAGAGCAGAATTGGGATCCAAAATTGACTTCAAAACGCCAATAACTTCTTCAGAAGACACTCTAGTTTTGCTCTTGCCATTTACTTCAACAGCTTCAGGGGCACATCTTGTCTCTAAGACACGGATACCCAATTGTCTTTTTCCATGTTTCTTCCAGTTTACCAAAGACCCATTTGGCAAAGATTTCATTTTGACAAATGGGGTTCCTCCAAAGAATCCATTATTGCTCACAGCATAAACATTGGTGTCACCCAAAGCACAACAACAGGTAGAAGACCGGGGCACTACGACAGCCATAGAAACACAAAAGTCCAACAGTAACAAACGAAAGGATAACTAAAGTTCAGAACAAGCACATTGAAGAGTAGATGATGGCAAATCAAAAGTGTATGAACCTGTCACCGTAATTGGGTATGCAAACTGAGCACAGTAGAGAGGGAGAGAAACTTTTGGTGAGAGGCAGAGACTTGGCCAAAAATCAAGTTTGGGTTTTGGATATTTTTGACACCAAAATATCAGCAGGTGTAATGAAATTGTGACTGGGTAAGGTTTACCTTATGATTGCGAGGTGATGGGTGAGGAAACCAATCCAACCTTATCAGTGATGAAATATCTACATGTTTATTAGAAAACTGCTACTTATGAAAAATGATAAATTCTAATCATCACTTATTCATTTATAAGTGAAAACATTTTATTAATATATATATATATATATATATATATTAAAATGTTTTCATAAAAAATTTGTTCATTCTTTGTTTGGCACTTTAGAAATATTAGTTGATGTAGCAATTTATTTATTTTTAATCAATAAAAGTCTTTTTTAATAGGCAATCAATAAAGGTATTTTATTTCAGAATAGTTACTTTAAAGTGTGAAATATGTTATTTCACAAAATACTTGCATTATGTATTAACAATAATATGTTAATTTTGCATTTTATTTTCGTGTAAAAATGAAAAATTAAACATCTAGTGTGAAATATGCTACGTTGAAAAATTACATTTTAATAAAAAAAATATTACTCGTTCACTTAATTTCAAAATATGTTTTGTATAATATTGAATGTAATTCAATTTGATATTTTAAATTTTGATTATATTAGTTTATATATATATATATATATATATATATATATATATATATATATATATATATATATATATATATATATATATATATA
>Ga0099825_1006074_pt1 | contig 15267 bp, 6 predicted proteins | sample SiratroredBW_FD_76838 | JGI IMG/M metagenome (GOLD analysis project Ga0099825, IMG submission 76838) | Root nodule microbial communities of legume samples collected from California, USA - Siratro red BW | ecosystem: Host-associated > Plants > Roots > Nodule | place: USA: California | collected... | reverse complement strand
GGTCCTCCTTCAATGCTTTTGAACTGATGATCAAAAGGTGATTGTTGAAACCTCAAAGGATTATATTGTATTTGAGCTTTTATTTTGTGCTGAGAAGCTTTTGATCCTCCACAACCTAACGTACCAAGTGTTTGAAGTTGTATTATAGTGTCCATTCACAGCAAAAGTATATTCTTATTGTAAAATTAATGCTACGAAATCATGACAAGATGATGAATTGAGAGAAATTATTTTTCTGGTGATATTTGTCCATCCCTAAAGGATAATAAAGGTGATTCCATCCTTCTATTAACACGTTTCACCTCGTTGATTAACAAAAAGATGTGAAAGAGTGAGAAACTCAGAAAGCTAGTCAAAGAACTATAACACTTTTGGTGATAAGTGATGAGACATACTTGCATAGTAAATAGTTTTGGTGGAGAGTTTCCTGCCCCAAAAGTTTGAACCTGAAATTACCATGGTTCAACATATCACTCAGCAAATAATTTTGCAATGAAAAAAATGGAGGAAATTAGAAAATAGTGAATATAGGTACCAGTTCTGATTGAACAGACGTTAGAAGAAGATATAACATGTGCCCTATCCATGGAAACTGATGACACCCAGTAACTACAGAACGCTTAAGAACTTATAGATACTCCTGTAGAAGAGAAGAGAAGAATGGGAGATTTTATAGACAAAAAGACTCCATTAAATTTTATTATTCTTAATGAAAGATAAAATTTGATTGGCAGACAATATATCGTACACAACGCGCATAGTCAACATTTTGTGGGCAAATTATTGCCAAAATAATCAAATCAAATTTAACAGGATTTAGTAGTTTAGATTTTAATAAAATTATAACGTCAAAGTCTAAAAAGGTTTGAGATGACTTTGCAAATGGCATAGATTTTTTGTAATACATATTCACAGCTAAAAGAGCAAATTAATGATAAATAAGATGCTATAAGGTTCGAAGAAAGAAAAAAGAAAATTGAAACAATTTTTTTAATCATTTAATAATTAATTGACTATAACTTTCACATATTTTTAAGTAACGTTACCGGGCTATCTAAATATATTTAGTGTTTCATCTACAGTAAAGTTAATATAATATAGTTATTAATTTGTTGAATTAAAATTATTAAATTAGACTTGATTTTTAAATGTTTAACTCTGGGTCACTCATGAGTGTATAAATATAAATTAAATTTTATATTTGATCAGGATGCTTAACAAAACATTGGGAAATATCACACACGAGAAATTTAGAAAACAACTCTTTTTAGATTAATGATTTTATCTTGAACTATAAAATATAGTCATTCAAGATATGACGGAGATTGAAGAATATTCTATGTATTAATAGTTATAAGATTGTAAGTTGATAAATAAACCCTAAACCTGAATAGATTGACATTGTGAGAGTGCTCTAAACATCAATATAATATAATAGTAAATAGTGAATCTTTACTATGTGAATTGTTATTAGACAATAATTATAATGACTTTATACAACTCTAACTTATGAGATTTTATATTGTTAGTAACATGTATGAAAGAAAAAAAGAAAATTTAACAACTATCCTGAAAAAAAATTAAAGTATAGGAAAGTCTCAATAACTTACATAAAATTCTCAAATAAGTATGATATTTATATGTTCTATTAAAATATTATTATAGGTTATAAACAATATAATAAGACTTTTTATAATTATGAACAGTCATAATTAAATGTTACCAAATTTTTTTTCTTTAAAGATTTTGATAGTTTTAATCGAATACCAAATAACTTAGTTATATTATTTAAAAATATAATCAAAATTATTTATTAGAAATTTTTTTAAATTAAATTAAAAAAATTCTATTTCTAAAATAATTATCTTAAGGAAAGTTCTTTTAATAGTTATTCTTCAATGATAGTCTTTTACTGTTTTTTCCTTGAAAGAGAACACTTTTGAGGATTTAATTTATTATTTTTAATATCTTTAGTTATAATATTAATTTCAATATTAGTAAGAAGTATCAATAATTAAAGGTATCCTTTTATCACTATATAAATTAGTTATTATAAATATAAATATAATTTAAATACTCAAAATATTAATTTATTATAAGCCTTAACTATAATGGAAGTTATATATTTAGAAATATTTACTTATCATATATTGAAATTGTCAAGTCAAAGTTATTGAGTCAAGTCAGCGGTATCCAAACTTAGTGCAATATTGGGGCCCATTAATTAAGCCGCAAATTGAAATGTAAAAGTTTTCAGTTTATACTTTATCTTTCTTGGACTCGTTCAAACGAGTATATTTGACTCTTAACTGATAAACCGATCCACTTGTATGAATATATGAAAGTTTAAATAGTACAAATAGATATTTTTTAGGTAAAAAAGGAGAAAAATGAAAAAAATTATAAAAAAAACATAAAATTGATTTTTAGATAAAAAGATTATTGAAATAATTAATTAAAATTGGAGAGAATAAATTTTAATTGGTTTCAGAGAGGGAAGAAATTAAAAAATTACGTAAAGTGAAATATAATTTGATCTTGTAATAGTGTTTAGAATTAAATTTGTGATTATTAGTTGGTTAAAAATAAAATAAAAAATAATGATATTTTGGAACGCTTTGGTTTAACTAAAATTAAAATTATTATTCATGTTGTATAAGATTAGAAATTAAAGTTAATTTAATAATTTTATTGTTATGTATACGATGATAAACAATTTTGTGGATGTTAAAAAATAGAAAGGATTGTTTTAAGATGTTTAATAATACATTGGAAAAGTAAGAATGTTTGAAATGATTATAAACAGGGTATAAAATTTAGTTAACATGGTATGACAATGTTTTAATTGTATTTAATATAACTTATTTGTCTTACTATTATTTAAGTATAATATAAAATATATTTTAACTATTTATATTTAATTCACATCAATTAAGAAATTATAAGTGTGAATATCATTTAATTATAATATAAAATATATTTTAATTATTTATATTTAATTTACATCAATCAAGAAATTATGATTGTAAATATCATGTAATATAATCGTATATACAGACATTATTGAAACATGAAAAGAGGTAATAATTTTTTTTTGACAGTGATGATTTTACAGAATTGTTTTTAAAAATTAATAAGTTGAAATAATTTTATTAGAATAAATCGATTTAGACATGTTTTTAATCAAATATTTGTTAACTGATAATATAATGGATTTTTGGTGTTTTTGTGTTTTACTGGAAATTCATTATATTAATTGTATATTTTAATTAATTGTTTTTCTAGTATTCTGACTTATTGTAGAAATAAAATTTATTGTGCGAAATGTAATTAATTGAATTTTTGTTTATATTTCTAAATAGGAATTTTATCAGATTGTTTTCAAATTATAATAAATTATTTTTTGTTGTTTGTTAATCAAGATTGTAATAAATTGATTTAATTCAAGATATTGATTCTTAAAAACTTCTTTTTTGTCAAAAATCATAATTCAAGATTGTAATAAATTATTTAGTTCAATTCACTTCCTTTCTAAACTCAACCAAAATTCTTTCAAAATTTACTAAAACACTTTAGTTATTTAAGTATGAATTCTACTTTTTATTGATTAAGTCAACTTTATTCTTTTAGTTATTTAATGATTCATCTTCATTAAAGGATAAATATAAAACTAAATGTTATATTTTAGCCTTTTTTGTACATATTTATTGGATAATACCATTTAATTATCAATGAAGTAATTTATCTGTAACTCTACGTTGTTATATATAGGTGAATTATATGCAAGTGAATAATATCACTATGGAGAAAATTGGATAAAAAAAATTATTTTTTAACAGAAAGTATAACTTGTTATGGCAGCTATTGCAATAATTATCATGAAAACACGACTTATTATGATGGTTGTTGCTATAGCTATCATAATAACTCATAGTTTCTTTCTATACTTTCTTTCTATGTCAGTTGTAGAAAATTTGTCATAAAAATTGACATTTGAAAAATTCACTTTAACATGTGTAGAAGATATTATAACATTTATTACTAAAATTGTCTTAATAAATCAAATTTTTTATGATAGTTCTCTTCAGAATCCTCATAAAAAATAGTATACAAAAATAAATTTTATATTAATTTTTCTGTAACGATTTGTACAACTAAAATAACAAGTTGGAGTAATAAAGTACTTATATTTATGTTTATCGAAGAATCAGCATAAAAAGTATATACGACAAATATAAAACTCGTCTCGTTTATCATTCATCTAATATTATTACTTAATTTATCACAATTAATAGAACATTATAAAATCATTCACATAAATATACCTTGGTTGCATTGCTTTCATATGTTGCATTTCAGTTGAATACTATTTCAGCTTACTCATTTTAAAGGTTGTAATTAATTTCACAAATTCATCTTATTAATTCTAACTTGAAGTTGAGTGTAGCAATTTTTTTTATATATATTTCATTTTCGTTTATAAATTTTCATATATTGTTGTAACTTCTAAGTGAATTGCTACTTTAATTTCACTGTAACAATTTGACAATCCTTAGTTTTGGTTTTAATTAGCTCCTACCTCACGTTAACAGTTTAATATATAATATTTTCTTAGGTTTTAGTTAGGTCTTACACTAATTTTGTTTTGTCTGAAATTATTGCTTTTATATATATTTTTTCCCATTTTTACCCTTTTAATTTATTATCCATTTTCATTAAATGTATAATAAGTTGTTTTGTTAAATTAATAATAAAAAATAAAATTAAAGTTGACCTTTATTAACAAAATATTTAAATATTTTTTATCACATAGTGTTGGTTAAGCGTCGTTTAATAAGAAATTACAAAATTTCATTTTAAATAATTATAAATTCATATCACTTCTTTAATCTAGCCTAAACTGATACTATATTAAATATTTGAAATATATTTTTACTTTACGTTAGTCACATAGGTCAAACTGATTTAAATTAAAACAATTTTCAATTGCTTCACCAATACTATTTTTAATCAATATTATATTTTTTTCTTTGATATCGCTTTTAACATAAGTTAGACTGACTTTAGTAATCTCCGTCCCTGAAAAGCTGATATTACGGATTTAGCTTCCAAACTTTAACATCCCTCTTGTATTCAAAATCGACAATAATACATGTAACATCAGAAAAATATATAGTCTATTATTTAGTGAATTTAATAAAGAGTTTATATGAGATATATAATATTTAAAAATAATTTTTTATACACGTCTAAGATTTATATAAATACAATTATTTATATAAATAAATTTTAAAATAAATGTGTATAGTTTTTAAGATGCTTATGCACTTTTAATAATCATTGTAGTTCACGGCAAATCAGAAAATTAAGAATAAGTTGGGGAAAATAAAATTTTACAACATTCTCACTACATAGAAAGGAATCTATTTTTAATCACAATTCTTTTTATTTCATTTTAGTCATATTGACTTTATTTCAATCATATTGAAACACATAAATTTATTTACAATATTTGTATTTTGATTTTCAATATTTTGATTTTATTTCAATAATATAAATTATATATAGATCTATGGTCTTCCAGGATACTCATTCATCATTAAGTATGTTCTTATGAAAGACTAATATCTAATCCATACATCAATGATTAAGGTAAGTTTAAAAGTTCAAACATCCAGCTATCTCAATGTATATGAACTCTCTCCTTAGTTATCATACATCCAGCTATCATATATTTATCTTAAATATAGGACATCAATTTCATTCACATCTCATCATTTTTATCTATACATACCATTCAATTCACAATTCATAACATTCAAGAACATAAAAAACAATATTTTACTACTAATATAACATAATCAATATTTCAACATGATCACATTATAATATAATAAAATATTTTATCAATCAACATTCAATTTCATTATAAATATCTCTAACAAGACATAAAACTCGAGATCACGTACCCATCCAGATATTTTAACATATGATCCTATTGAAAAATTTAAAACTAACATTTTTTACTTAAAAACTCAATTTCAAGATAATTCTAAAAAAGGTCAAATAATATTAAGTTGAAATGATATCAAGCTATCTAAATATAACTAAAAATCAATATATTAAGTTGAAATGATATTTTTTTAATTGATCTCTTAAAGATTGATAACCAAAACTAAAGAAAAAATAAAAAATAACAAATCTTTAAAATAGATAAAAATGTTTGAAGATCTAATTTAATAAAAATGATACCTAACTTTTCAATTATTCTACCATATAATTAGATTCTAAAATAGAAGAGATGAAAAAAATATATAAGAGAATTGGAAGAGAGAGACGCAGGATGTTTTGATGCGTTACAATACACATTTAACATCAAATTTTAGTAATTAACGTTGACTTTCGATCGATTCTAATCTATATATTTCTCTATATATTTATAAATTATGTATAAGATAGGTAATATGCGAATGCGATTGAAAAATATGAGATAAAATATAATATACTTTGTTTTATTTTTATATTATTTCATTGGATAAAATTAATTATATCTTCTCAATTTGTGTGGTAAAAATATTTTTCTTTTATCAAAATCTTCCGCTTTACACATGTATGAGACCACTTTATATATAGACAAAGGGGAAAAAAAACTAATATAAGAAATTGCACATATATATACTTAATTTCTCTGATAAAATTTCTTCATCGTTTGGAAACCAAAGCTAATGAATATATATATATCATGTTTTTCAATATTATTTATGTATTATTTATATTATCTTACTATTTTATCGCTACCCATTCAACCACGTTTTGTACATTAAATTTTAATATAGTGCTCTGAGCTGCGGAATGACCTGTCTAATCGTGGAAACTTTATTTTACACAAGTGGAACTTGGAATGGGTTTCCTAAATTTATTATAATATTATTTGACTAAAGACAGGTTGTCATGATCAAGCTATATTGTTGTGGAAAATTATTGTGTTTGAAAAACGTCTAGAAACGTATCAATGAAACAATGTGAGATATTTAAAATAATTAAGTATTAAGAAATAAATTTTAAGTTTTAATTAAATTTTAAAAAATTAATTTATAAGATGATGATTGTATTTATTTATGTATTATAAATTGATTTTATTTTTATTTAATACATAAGTTTTAGCGTATAATTCTATATTAAAATTTATGTGTAGAACTATACACTTAAGATACGTACAGTAATTTGATAGTAAATAATAAATCTATTTAAAATAAATTCTAAATAACTTTAATAGCCTTTTAAAAATAATCTTAAAATCAATTTTTTAAATTAATTTATAAAATAAAATAATCTTATTTTTAATTAATTAAAATATTAAAAATTTCTCTTAGAGCTAAAAGAAGAATGAGGGGAGTGAGACGTATTGCAGTAAAAAAAGAAAAATTGTCGAAATGATTTCTTGATCTGAGATTTCCTCTGGTATTAGTTACAAATAAGTTTATAAAAGGTTGTGGAAATACCAAAGATTAAAGAAAAGAAGAGCAGGGTCATGCAATGATGCCATTTAACAACTTTCACATAATGAATTAAGATAATTTAATTAATGATTCAAAACTACTACAATTCCAAATACTTGATAACAAATATTTGATCTGACTTAAACACGCAATCACAAACAAACATATCTAAACTAGCTGCAACTTTGAGTTAGGTATACGTATTAAAAGAAAAAGTTAAATTATTAATAAAATTATATGAGAACTTTATCTCTTAATAAAATAATTATTAATGATTTTATCGATAAATATTATCTGTCGTTTTATCAATAAATTTATTGACGATAACGATAAATTTATTGACGATAATTACTGACAAACCGTAATTACTAAAAAAATCAGAAATTCGTTAATAAATCTATATACAATCAATTTATCAATAATTTTAAAGTGTTTTTGATAAATTTGTTTCGTCGGTAATTTTTTTATAATAATCTAAAAAATAAATATTTAACTTGATTAAAATATTTAAACCATCCATTTCTAACTTGCATAAAATAAATGTAATAAGAAATAAAATAATCTTATATAAAACAATTAAATAATGTCGTAACAAAAGTCTAGAAGAAAAACATCATTATGTTTTTGATTTTCATGTGTTAAATACTGGCAAGTAAAGCTTACACTTTTAATATATTTTTTTCATTGAATTTAAAATTTTGATTAAACTTACAAGCGATATAAACTAAAGTTTTTATAACACAATTATTTTAGAAACAGAGCTTTTAAATAAGAAATATTTTACTTAATTGAAAATGCAAAGTTTCAAATTTGAATGAAAAGTTTAAATTCAATAATAAAACATTTATACTTTTAATTTTGAAATATAAATGAAAAGTGTAAGAAAGTACTAGTAAGAAAGTAAACACGGGAAGAAATAATAAAGAAGAATTTTAAATAATTAAAATAATAATTGAAAGATAAATGCAAAAGATTTAAAGAACTTGAACATTAGATACAAATTGGCGTCACCGACATAAATTTTTTATAAGTGGTTTCTATTTTTTGTGTTAAAAACCTATCAGAATTTTATTCGTAGCTTATCACACTTAAAATATTATATTCAACTTTTATTTATATTTTATGGTCAACAATTATTCCTTTACATATTTTCATATATTGTTGTAATTTTTAGGTCAATTGCTACTTTAATTTCATTGTAACAATTTGACAATGCTTAGTCTTAGTTTCAATTAGCTCCTTCATCACTGTAGCAATTTAATATATAATATTTTCTCAGTTTTTAGTTAGGTCTTACACTAATTTTCTTCTATCCGAATATTATTGTTTTTATATATTTTCTTTCATTCTTGTATTTTTTTTAATTTGTCATTCATTTTCGTTAAATGTACAATTAAGTTGTGTTCGTCTCTTAAAGTTGATATTACAAACTTAGCTTATAAACTTTATTATTCCTCTTTTATAGGATACAAAATCAACAATAATATATAGCTTAGCGTCCAATTTTACTAATTAACCGTTGACTTTCAATCAATTTTAACCAATATTTTCTATAGTGATTAATTTATGAATTATGTATAAAATATTAATATGCGAATGTACAGCTTTATGTTTATGATGAGATTGAATAAGATATCATATAAAATATGATATTTATTTTTATGAATTTCATTTCATTGGATAAAATTAATTATATATATCTTCTCAATCTATACGGTAAAAATATTTTTCTTTTATCAAAATCTTCCGAGTATATAATGTTTTGTTTTCAAATTTTAGTATTGTCAAATTATAATATTATCATTATCGTACATTAAATTTTAATATAGTGCTATGAGCAGTTTGATTGTGGAAACATTTATTTTAAAGAAGTGGAACTTGGAATGGGTTTTCTAAATTTATTATAATATTGTTTGACTAAAGAAAAGAATAGGTTATGATGATGTGGAAAATTATGTTTGAAACAAGTGTAGAAACAGATGAATAAAACAGTGAGTTATGGACAACAGTTATGTAATACTGACAAATGTTAAAGAAACATGGGGTAGGTATGTTTGCATACTCCACAACAAAAGATTTTGTGGGAGTTCTTACTCCACCTGAGATTTCCTCTGTTATTAGTCACACATAATTTTTAAAAGATTAATGAAATACCAACTGTTAACATCAAAGAAAAGGATAGCAAATTGATGCAATGATGTGAAAGCAGACACAAAAATATTAGCAACCTTCACCTATTGGATTGTTACTATTTTATACGAAATTTCTTAAGATGATTTATTTAAATTCAAATTCAAAATTATAGCAATCCTAAATATTTGATAAAAAAATAAATTGATGTGACTTACCTATACATAATGCACAAGCAATCACAAAGAAACAGATCCAAACCTGCTGCAAGTATGACTTAATTACATGAAATATAATTTTAAATTCATTACTTATTTGAATTGGAGGATAAATTTTCAAAGGAAAAAAAAATAGATTTGAGATAAAAAAGTTAAAAATAAAGTTGCTTGTGTTTGGAGTTTAAAATAAAAAATAAAAGAGATAAGAAAAATTGCATGAAAGTTTGTGAGTAATTATATATTATTGATAAAGAAAAATTAATCGATAAAATTATAAGATTATCATTTTACTTTTATAGTTAAAATTAATTTAAAATGAAATGTAGTTATTTATTTATACATGAAACTCATGTATAATTAAAAGTGTCCAATAAGATAAAAACAAAAAATACACAACCATACACCTTTATTATCACATTCCGCAGTAACTCTAAATTTCTCTTTTTCATTTTTAAACTTTTATTTCATAACTTATCTTTATGTTTCATCTCTTTTAAATTCCAATCATATTAAAAATTAAAAAATATTTTTATTTGATTAGATTTTCAAATAAAATAAGTTCATATTTATTCTAAAGATCTTTTATTTTTTGTTTTTTAAGGTTTGGTCATCAATTTTTAAGGAGTTAATTAATAAAAGTAATTATCTAAACTTATTCTATTATATATTGAATTTTGGTTATATTTTGATAACTTGTTATAGATTTTTAAATTTTGGAATTATATTTCTACTTAACTTTGAAACTATCTTGATTGAGCTTTTTAGATAAGAGAAGCTAGTTTTTACTTTAAATAGAACTTTAGGTTATAATATCTAGATATGAAGGTGACGTAATTATCAGTTTCAAAGCTTTTTCTACAGAAATTGTCTTTAAATGAAGTGACATTGTTTGATTGAGAACTAATTTTGAAAGTATAGAGATAATTGATTTTGATTAATTTGGTAGATATATGTTGTTCTAATATTGAAGAAGTTCTTAAATGATATTTAATGAAATATTCAATTTAATGTTGTGTGAACTTGTTAGAACACTAAATTTTGATAATTTAGTAATAAAGTGTTGTTTTGATTATGGAAAGATTATTGTATAATATGATTTGTGGATTGAATAATATGCATTGATGTGAATAATAGAATGATGAAGTTGATGTCATACATTTGAGATAATATATGTATGAGTTGTGCTTGTTTCTGTACATTAAGTATAATACACTTATGTTTTAACAAAAATATTTTCTAGTTTCACTGATGATCTAAGTCAGGTAGACTAAGATATCAAGATATTAGATGGTAAGAAGTTGATGAGAAAGTTTATTCACAACAAAACATAGACACTTGATATTGAATGTTTGAACTTATCTTGATCATTTTTCTTAGATTTGTTGATAATCTAAGTCTTGAATATTGGATAAGTCTTTTCTCTTAAATTTACTGGTAATCTAAGTCTTGAGGATTTGATTAGTCCTTTCTCTTAGATTTAGTAATCTAAGCCTTAGGTATTGAATTAGATATTAGTCTCTGGTAGGGACATACTTAATGAGTCTTTCAGAAGAAGATAGGTCTATATGTAGCCTATATGTATACCGTAATTCATGTGTAGCCGATATGTGTGATGTGGTCCATGTGAGTCTTTATGTATGAAAATTTGATATAAATATTTCAAATGAAAATGTATTTTGTATTGAAACTTTATACATAAGTCTTTAAAAAAATTATTATGTATAACTAATATGGTTTGTTTTTTTTACATGTATTGAATATATTATAAAATTTTCTTTTTATTAACTTATTCTTAGATTTTTTGTATTGTTTTATGAATTGACATGAACAAATATTAATATATTACTAGAATATCCTTAAAAACCTATACTTTTATTTCAAATATTGTAATAATGAATGTAATTTTATAACTACATTGTGTATTTTATATTTATATAATAAATCTTTTAAAATACTGTGTACTTTATATTTATATAATAAATATTTTAAATTACTGAGTATCTTGTATAAACGTTAACATTTTACATTTAATATATATTTGGAGATATTACAAAAATATTATTTCTGTTGCATTTATGAATATAATGATAAAAAATTATAAATAACATTGTGAATAGATACAAAATTATTAATAAAATTTAATTTTGATAAATTTAAAAAAAATAATTATAAAAAATTTAACAAAAATTATAAATTAAATAAACTTAATAAATAAATTAAAATTGATGTAAGAATTAAATACCTAATAAATATCTAATATAAAACGATAGAATAATATGATGAAAAAAATAATTAAATAACAATAATGAAGCAAAATTAAAAAAAAAAAAAAATCATATCATGAAAGCACTCTAATACTGCATATAAATCTAAACTACATAAAACAATATTCTTAAAAAATAAAAATAAAATTATTATTAATAACATTATTATTTAATAAATTTATTCTAATTTTTATTTTTTTATTATTTCGTAATTTTAGTATTATAATTATTATTTTTGATTTGTTTATTTTGTATATTACTATCATTATATTATAAATTTATTTTGATTATTATTATTATTATTAGTATTATTATTATAATAATAATTATTTTTATATTTATTATTTTGTAAATTAATTTAAAATATTATTTATTATTATTATTATTTTATATTTTTATTATTATTTAAAATATTATTATAAGTTTTTATTTATTATTATTATATTATATTATATAATTAATTATCTTATACATAATCAATTATTCCATTTCTTTAAGGTAATAGCTGTACTTCTTTCTTCACACTAATACTAAGAACCTCCTAACTCTTCTTTCTACATTTTTCTTATTTTTAAATCCGTGAATCCAAATGTGTCTAATACTTGATTTTTTTTTTTTTATAAATAGTTCTTAGTTGATACAAATGATGTGTAAAATATTTAAACTAACCATATCTAAATTTTTAACTTGAACAAAATAAAATGTAATAAATTATTCTTATGTAAAATAATAAAGTAATGTGATAACAAATTTTAGAAGGAAAACATCTTTAAGTTGATTTTAAGAAGATTTTGATTTCCACGAGAAAATACTGGCAAGTAAAGCTTACACTTTTTATAATTTTTTAATGAGTTTAATTTTTTTATTAAACTTACGAGTGATATAAACTAAATTATAACACAATTATTTTAGAAACAGCGCTTTTAAATAATAAAGATTTTACTTAATTGAAAATGCAAATTTTCAAATTTGAATGAGAAGTTTAAATTCAATGATAAAACATTTAGAATTTTAATTTTCTACTTTAAATGTGCAATGTAAAAAAGTACTAATAAGAAGGTAATCACCGGAACAATAAAAAAATGAAACTTCAATTACGAAATCAGAGTTGGATTATTACTTAAAAGAAGATAACTTGCTAATTATACCAGACTTTGATGGAAAACAAATGGATTATAGTATTAACCCCTCAAGCAATTGTAATGGATGTTTTAGTTATTCCAATCACAAGTGTAGCTTCTGAAAATAGTCACATATTAAGTTCTCATCATAGTTAGACTTTATCATATTTGAATAATGTTCTTACACACTTCTTCGAGGACCTTCCAAGTTTAGCCTAAAGCGTTCCGAATAGTTCTGCCCGTGATCGTAACTAACTTCTTACTAACTTTTCTTCTTGACAATCCGACTTCTGTGGGAACAATATACGCCTATGTCCGACAATAGCTCGCTCTTGCTTCGTGCTGCAGGGGGAGATACCTGCGATGACACTCCGATGCTCAAGTAAGTATTCGGTTATCGGAGCATGTTATAATCAGTTTCAAATCTCTTATCATTACCTTGCTTTTGCCTTACTTACCCACATATTTATAGGGTTTATAATTGACTTCTTACTTACGCTATATCAGCTTTTGCAGACTGTTTTGACATAGGTTTTTTGCACGTTTCAACTTCCTAATCATTAGTTTGAGATGGTGAGTGGTCGTTTTTAGTTAGGAGTTTTACCTTCTTAAGAGTGTTATCATATTGTTAGGGCGATAGGAGGTAGTCCTAGGGTGGATAATATAAGCAGTTACTCTAGGGCGGATAATACAAATAAATTACTCATTTATTTTTTCTAGTAATTTTTTATGAATTCTTACTTAATATTCTATATTTGATGTTTGTGGATACTAAAAAATTGAAAGAAAAAGATATTTCAATGAGTAAAAATGAATCTGACGACGAAGGGAACTAAATTTTTGAATTTCATTTATTATATCTAATTTTTCTCCTTTTCTATATGGAAGTGAACAACGTAAATAAAATTATATAATATTTCTAAAATGAATAGATATTTTGGTTTTCATAAAATTTTAGTTATGTGCACTTGTTTATTATTTTATATAATTCTTTAATTTTTATTTAATTGTTGTTTGGTATTTTAATTTCATATTTGTACGATTATAATTTATTTTTTATGTTTGATATTAAACAAAATAATGTATTTTTTATATTGAATATTTGATAATATTATATTTCTTTTATAATAATTTTTATTTTTTATAAAAATATTTAATTAATATTGGAAACAATAATAAAACAAAGTATAAAAATAGGTATGGACGTGGTTACAGGTATACACGATACCCGCTAGAGACAAAGATTGTGCAAATATTTTATAGATATTGGATACCGGGACATGAATGAATTTTTACTCCAAAAATAATAAAAAATAAGATGAATTTTTATTTTCAAAGATAAGGTAAAACTTACACCAGTCCACGCCATTGCCATCCTTCCTCGTATATGATAATATTTAAAATGAGTTGAATACTTCGTATAATTTCTTTTTCATCTTTACTTGATGACTTAATTTTGTAACAACCTAGAAGTGAAATGGTAGAAGTGGAATGAACACTTGATTATTATATTATTAAACTAAAAACGCGTATTTATAGAAAAAGTAAGTAGTCAAGTCTCATTTCAACTCAAGCCATCATATCTCTAAAACTCCTAACCTCTTTTCCTCTGACTTCTCTCTAAGTCTCTGCTTCCATACCTCATTAGTTTCTCAAGCGGAGCCCACCGTTGGACTCGTGGCGGAGAATAGAGCAAGTCTATCCGATTAGAACCTCCGTTAGAGTAAGTTCATTTTCTGCCCCTTTTTTCTTAGAGCAGATTTAGGTTTTTGTTTTTCCTCTGCTTACTGAGCTCGCATGTGGCATCTGAGCCATCAGACGGTGCTTCTGTGAGCTCAGTTTCCTAGTGTGTTAGTCTGATCATTGATCAGAGGTCCTTTGGTGCAGATTCGAGTTCCTGAGGATCTTAAGCTTTGGGAGTGTTAGAGAGAACTTTCACTGCGATTAAGGTAAGGGAAGCTAACCTTAGTGCTTGTTTGATTTACAAATTTAAGTCTTGAATAGAGAAGTTAATGATTGTAGTAATTGTACAATT
>Ga0099825_1006071_pt1 | contig 15275 bp, 5 predicted proteins | sample SiratroredBW_FD_76838 | JGI IMG/M metagenome (GOLD analysis project Ga0099825, IMG submission 76838) | Root nodule microbial communities of legume samples collected from California, USA - Siratro red BW | ecosystem: Host-associated > Plants > Roots > Nodule | place: USA: California | collected... | reverse complement strand
TTTTTTTTTTTTTTTTCGTGATCTCCGTCTTACTTGTTTTTTTCCCTGTTTTTTTTTTTTTTTTTTTTTTTCTGGTATTTGCAAAAGAAATTTAAATAATCATGTAGCTCAACTTCACTAATTGTCCTCAAGAAGTTTGTTTCCTGAATCATGTAACCATACCAGAAAATTTTTCCACAAGTAGGGGCAGGAAGGATTTTAAAGATTGTCCATGTCGTTGGCATCTATCACGATCTCCGTGAAAAATAAAATACAATGAACAAGAAAAAAAAAATTCAAGAAAGCAAGAAAAGGAAAGAGATAACAAAGGTGCAGCGGAAGTCTCAAACCACTTAATGCCATATTGAAAATTTTCCATGACAGTGGTGTGAAAGGCACAATGTGATTCAGCTTCTTGTTATTTCACGGAAGCCTAAAAAAAAAACTCGGCAAAATATAAAAATTTCATGTGCATTCAAGAAAGAGAAAAGAAACGGAAGAGCAGGGGACCATGTAAGACAAAGAGATCAAAAGAAAAAACTATTTTATACAAAGCCTATTAAATAGGCATCACTTAAATGAAAATAGGGAAGGAAACAACTAAAAAAACTATACAGAAATTAGAAACTAAAAATGAGAAAACAATTAATGGGCAAGATAATATCTTAATTGGCTAGATAATTCTTTTTATAATAATTTTAGAGTTCAATAAAATATATTTTATAAAATTCAAGATGTTAAATAATCTATTTAGTATTTTTATTATTTTCTATTCAATTTTATTTTGAGATTATAGTTTTGTGCGTATTGATTGTATTGCTTATTCTACTTCAATAATATGAAAAAGACAGGCTATCATTTTCACAAAATAATTTTTTCATGTATCCATGCATCAGTAATCTTTATATTTGACCATATCGCAATAATAACACGACAAAAGAACAAAATAGAAATATACCTCCATGTAATATATTTATGAAATACTTATTTATATTTCTTTTCATCATATCATATATTTTTTTCTCTCTTAACATGTATATGAAGTGTTGATGAATATTTTTCTTCCATTCCATGAAATATTTTCCTATAATACCTGTCTACTTCTTTATGATTATTTTATCATTTCAAAAGGGAACGTACGGGAAAGGAGTGCGATTCAAAAGCTGAATGTGTGAAGCACATTCAGTGGTTGCATTGTATTCCACAGTTCTAAAAAACAATGTCAAAAACATGTCCCCAAAGATGCACAAGGTGAAGGAGGAAAAGTAAATAGAAAATATCCACTTAGAACCACAATTTTCTCGACTTTTTCTTAACTTTTAGTTCCATTAATAGGGAATAATCTGCTTTACTCCATGACCCACTTCAATAGCGGACAAAAAACAAGGTTATTGTTAATAGTTAATAATGTACAACATACTTTTTAGTTTTTTTTTTCGCGAATTTGTTGAAAACACATAGACATACTTTTAATATAACACATTATCTTTATTTTTCGAATTTACTAATTTTTATGTATTATATCGATCTTCTCACCAACTAATCACAAATCATATTAGATCCCTTTTAAGATATGTATGTTAATAAAATTCTAGGACTTTTTATAGTCTATCAATGTTTGAAAATTTACGAAATAATGAATCTAATAACCTGTAAACATATTCATGTGTCTTTTACTTGAAACTGGAATTTTTCTTAAAATAAGAAATTTCAGAGTGAGGAAAATTATTATACCTGTTTTTATAACTTTAAAGATAGATGATTTAGATGTAAAGATGATATGGTCATATTATTTTGAGTTTTATGTAAGGTTCTAATTTGTTAAAGATGTCTTTAGTGTTTTAATTTGAGATGAGATTTGTGTATTTGAATAAATGAAATTTTTGTGTATTATTATTTTGTGTTATATCACTGTATTTAAAACTTGTATTTGTTAAACTAGTTTTGGATAAAACTTATAAAAATAGGTTTGTTTTGTTGCAAAAACAAACCAATTTTTACTTAAACAAACTCCAACCCGACATCTATTTGGCCAAACTTCACTTAGACTAACCAAATCTAGTTCAAACGAAAACAATTTCACTTAAACGAAGAAAAAAATCATTCAAACGAAAACAATAGTGAAATTCAACTCTCTTCGTTAGATTTTTGCTCAAACAAGCCCATTATCGCTCAAGCTAAAAAAAAGTCGTTCTTTCTTTATTTTCTTTTCTTCTAGTCTCTACCATGGATGGATTGTATATGAAATATTTATTTTAAATGTAAAATGAATATTAAGTTGTATATTTAATTAATTTTATATTTTTGTTTAAATAAGTTATACTGTATGACGATGCTTATTTATATTGATAGAATTTGTATGAATTTATAGTCAGTATGAGATTATATGTGAATTGTTGTTTGATTTTGTGTATTAAGTATTGATTCTCATGTTGTGACAAAAATCACATTGATTGCTTTACTAATGATCTAAGTCATATTAATTAATATATCAGGTAGTGAGAAAATGAGTTTTTATACTTTTACCATAAGTAGATACAACTTGGGTTATAATAAACTTACCCTGATTCATTCTCTTAAGTATGCTTGTAAATATATCTTGTGTATTAGATCAAATATTAATATCTGATAGGACATTTTAATGAATCTTATAGAAGAGGTCAATTAATATTTCACTTTTTGAATATATTTGATATATAGATTCATATGTAATTTATATTATTGTTGTACATTAGTATTTGAAAGAGATTGAATAATTATGATATATTGATTAAAATATTTTTTTAATATTATTCTCATGTTGAAAAATTATTTCAATAACTTACTTTTATATGTCTTGTTTGTATTATGAACTATAATTATTGTACCATGCATGTACTGTTTAAAAAAATAAAGATCTTATTTTTTTATCCTTCTTTTATATATATATGTAAGTTTATATTTTTAAATTAGTATAAACTTTGTAGAAACCTCTAATAGATTTATAGTATAATAGATAGTTAAATTTAAGATGTTACAACAAAATAACAAAGTTAGGCCATTATTAAAAATTTTTGTTTTAGATGACCGTAATGAGTTAATGTAAAATAAACACAGTTTTATATAAATAATAAAGTAAAATAAATCTATTTTTTTCATAATTCAATCATAACACTTGGTTAGTTCTCAAAACTTCTTTTTTGATGATGAATTAAGCGGCTTGTGCAATGCTTGTTAAATAGGTTTACGCACTAAAAGTTGTTTTTCATTAAACGTATTTTTATCGTATTTATGTCCTGACTAGAGAGTAAACACTATAACATTGTTTTTATTGTTATTACGTACTAATAAAAATTTTATTACATATAAAAAATATATGTATTTTTTTTTAAAGTTTTGCTTATATTGGATTGAACCATGAACCAAACATTTCAGAAAATAATCTAATAAAATTAATCCACAATATTTATGTATACTGACTTGCCCTAACTCACTTTTGACCAAATTAAATACGAGGTCAACACTCTTTAGGAGGCAAAAACTTATAATTCTTATAATGTATTTGTGTTAGTTATCTAAAATATTCTGTGACATCTCCATGCTTTATAAATATTTAGTCTTATAAATAATAAATAACAGGAAAGAAAAAAAAGTAACAAAACCTTTATTTAGGTGTTACAAATCAGTTGGCAGTGATTACTCAGTAGTTGAAAATGGTTGTCTGTTTCTGTCTGTTAAGAGGTCGTTTTACTTTGATAAAGTTGCACTAATAGATAGATGATGTATCATGGACTATGACGTTATCCTTGTAGAAATTTGACACCTGTTTGGTTCATGATTTGACTCAAATGTACCTCTTTCACTTTCACCCTCCACCATGTCTAAAGCAAAGAAGATAAAAAAAACAAAGCTCTTTTGTGTCTAATGTGTTGCTACAAAATAGAATATTTTGATATTTTCTATATAATTATTGTTATGTTCATAATTTTAACTATGTTTTATATTTATTAAAAGGATGAAAATTAAATATAAATTTATTATATATTTATAAATAGAAATATATTACGAATAAAATACATTTAAATTTTAAAACAATTTAGAAAATATATATTTCTGCATGTTTTTTAGTTTGTAATTAAGTATAAATATATAATATATATTTAAATATAGTAAACAATTTTTTCTACTTTTAATCCGAATCAAATAATCCAATAAAGAAAATATAAATTTTTAAATGATTATAATTATTTTTTCCAATTTGTTATTTATTTTGCATTAATGCGATTTTAACACCTCTAATTAATATATCGTAAATTATAAATATTTATAACTTTTTAATTTCTTAAACTGCAAAGTTATTCATCAAAAATCTATAAATAAGCAATTCTATCATTTCATTTACAGTAAATTATATAGTTAATTCATTCGATAGACATTGTAACATTACTATAGATCTAAAACAAGATTTAGGTAGTTTTACTTTTTATAAAAAAAATACTAATTTTGTTATAGATACTATAGATCGACAATATTTTATAAATAATACATACGCTTTGATAAAAAAAAAAAAAATTGTTGAAACTCAACTCAATATTTCATTTAAAAAACATAAATATCAAAATGTTTATTAAAATAAAAAATAAAAAATAATAAAAATAGCCGCTAATAGAAAACATATTTAAGTCGAGTATTTGTCTTTAATGAATGATTGCTTACGTTGCCTTATTTATTTAAGAATTCTTACACATTATCCCATGTATCACTTCAATTCGATAAAAATAAGAAAATCATTCCATTATCTGACATTCAATTGTTTCAATTTAATGTAAAAATAGTTCAAAGTAAAGTAATATATTTCTTAAAGATTGGTATCAAGAATGTGATTGATTAAGATACAATAAAAAAACACAGTAATTAGTTTTGTTCTTAGTGATGGTCCCGTAGGAACTGTGGCCCTAAGACACATTTCTTATGATTACGTATTTGTTTTAGTCTTCGGTACGTCGAATTGTGCAAACGAAAATCACTACAAGTTGACTAATAAATCATGTATCACACTCGTAGATATAATTTTAATCATGTATTATACTCGCATCTATTATATCGTTTTTGTTTAGAGTGTGTTTGGATAAAAAAAGTTAATAAGGTAATTTAATTTTATAAATAGTTTACAATGCTTTTTTGTAACAAAATATATTTAGACAAGAAATTTTAGAAATAATTGAAATTATATAATTTTATGGTAGGAATTAGATTACTTAAAATTAAATATTTTTAAATTCTATAAAAAAAATATGATTGAAATTTTTTGTATTCTTAAATTTACATTTTTTTTTAATTTTTCAGTTTGATCTTGTTACATCATTACTTTGACTAAAATTAAAATATTATTAACTTGGCCAAAGTTTAAATGTAATACTTAATATTATTTTTTGACAAATATTAATGAAGATTTCTTTTATGTTAGAGTCTATCATATTTTTTAGTCAACATTATCGAAATTATTTTATTATTGACGTTCGATTATAGTTATTATCCAACCAACTTAGTTATGTTTTTCTAGTGAACTTTAATAGTGTTTTTTCAATTAGAAGTTCAAACACTTTTTTTTTTTCCAATTTATGACAATTGTTGTTAATTTTAGTTGAAGCCAATTGGAATTTTTTTTAATCAAAATTAATTAGAATTATTTTCTGGACAACGTAATTATTTTTGCTGACCAATATACATAAAGATAACTTTTTTTTATGTTAATTAGGGTTTTTATTTATTTAAATACAGTTTTTATTTACATTGTGAAGATTATTTTTTTTAATCAACTGTTATTCCTCATTCGATATTAATCAAAGTTTCTCCGATCAAGGCCAAGGAAACTTTTGTAACGAATGTAAATTAGATTATTTAATTAACGTATATTTTGATTATTTTTTATGTTCATATTGATTTTTTTTTATCAATAACAGTAATATTATTCTTTGTTAATAATTTGATAGAATTTTCTAATATTGATTGATAAAACTTTCCATCAATATTAATTATAAATTTCCTTACCAACTTTAGGAGAACTTTTCAATTGGCATCGGTAAAAAATTGAATAAAAAACTCCAACTAATAATTATAAAAGTAATCCTTATTAATCTCAACCTAAATAATAATTGTTAGTGGAAAATAATTTCAATCGACATTGATTGATAATGTTCTTTTTTTGTTAATATTAGTTGGAAAAAAATTTGATAAAAAAAATAAAGACAAAAAAATCATAAATATTGGACTTTTATATTATTAATAATTATTTAATATTTTAATTTTTTATGGTTATCGAAATATTTCATCTAAACTAAAAAGTTAAAATTTAATAAATTATTATTTTGCTCAAACAAAATATTTAAAAATAAAATGATTTAAAATAATAAATTTAAATTTTATATATTTAAATATCTTATAAATTGTAAAATTTCCTATTAAACTCAACAGTAAAAGTTAGTTGTTGTTTCACTTTCCTAGTCCACTAAATTCCAACTTGGAATGTTTATTTCTGAAAGCAGATAAATAAGTCTCAGTCCGTGGTACCTAATGTGACCTGCTACTACATATACATACGAACAAAACACATTATGTGATTCATTGAACTGGCCATCTGAACCCGTACCAGTTGAATTTATGAAACGTGTTACACTCAGAAATAACAATCACAATTTTATCATGGTTTCTGTTCCAAGCTTTCTGTTCCTCAAAGGTCATTGTTTTTGTGATCAAACCAAAGTTGTTGTTCTACTACTTTGAGCAAAATGTGACCCCTATAATGTTTTGTAGGTCTTTTTCACTAATGTAATCACAATTTTGAATCTTCAGCTATGTTTCATAAAGCTAGGTACATATCATATATGCATATCTTTTGGTGCATCCTTCACTCATTTGCACTAGCTACCTCTGTGTATAAACCACATGCACCATCATTAATTAAATACTTTTTAACCTGGTAAACCGTTGACTAATTGCTTAATTTGCAGTATCTGATTATTTATATTATCTTAATTATAGAAAAGAACTTCAAGAGAAGGAAAAATACTCGGGGAACATTGATAACAGTGTTCGAGAGGCATAGAACACATTGTATTTGTTCTATTCATACCATGAAGATTTCCTTAACATTTCAGAATTGTATACCATATTCTTTCTCTCAATCAAACAATGCAGAAGACTCTTTATTTCTGAATGTTGAGAGTTTAGAAAGGAAGATAACAGAGGTAGAGTTAGCTTTTAAGTTGTAATTTATAAAATTATAATTTTTTAATAAGCATAAAGAAATATGTGATAAATTTCTTTATTTTATTTTATTTTACTTCTGACATTTAAAAATTTCAAAAGTCTGGTTTCTTCCAAATCCAACCATCTCAATTATAGACCAGAAAAAAACAAACACAGAAGCTTCTTTCAATAGCTAGAACCAAAATATCTGTGCTGAAAAACAAAAGTATGGGCCGAGAAACGTCAATCTAACAATCGTGTTTCATTGATTAATTAGATATTAGCAACGTCTATTCACCTAATAGCTAATACAATGTTTCATTAATTTAGACAAATAAATCAAACTCCCAAGTGTTAGTACGAAATTTGATCATCTTACACATGAAAAAGACGAGGACAACAACTAGTTTGTTTATACTTTCAGTCACACTTTAACTCAAGCATAAAGCAGGACAGGAGAATCTTGAGATTCAGACCATTATTTATGATCACTCATCTCTGGCTTCGCTGCTTCAAACACACACACAAGCTAGAAGAAAAATGAAAAAGGATTGCATTATGACCAAGATTGATCACTGTAGCACTTTTGTTTTATCTTATCCCCCACCAGAGGGCCCAAATCTTGATTCATCTACTTCAGTACAACACTTGTCCTTATGGAAAGAGACTTGCATAGGCCTCCTTAACAGACAAAAACTTTTAGAGACATGGTGCTCAGGCCCCTGGGGCTCTCTCATTGCCATCATATCACCTCAACTACCCTTAAGACACACCATTTACATATGGTTTATTATGTTCAATATATCACATCCACTAAGATAAAGAGTAAATTTTATAAGGTCAAATTATACTTCAATATTTCTTAAAACATTGTGGTACATACATATATACTATTTCGGATACAAATATCTTTTTTCATGTCCTATTATTGTATTTGAGAAGCTTCTTTTTTGCTGACATTATATCTCAGACAATTGGACCAACTAATACAATAGGCAATACAAGGATGACACTTAGTGACAGAATCAGATCCCAAAAGAGAAATCGTAATATGTTTTATGTTCTGGTTTGGCACACTCTAAGATTTATGTATCAACTAACATTTTAGTTTACAATTTGTAATTAGGGCCATCTAAGATCTTAGTGATGAGTATCTTGAGCCAGTCTGTTCTCAGTTGCATATGCATCTATTAATGATTTATAGTTGTTTTGTTGCTAAGTTAAGCAAATCGCTGACATAGACACTTTGTATTTTGAAGCGCCTGCAACGGCAATCAGAAGCATGTGAGCAACATGGAATCCTAATAATCCTGCACCGTAATCACATTAATTAATTGGTCTCTTCTTCGGAAGAAAGAAAACATTGGTCTTAACCCTCACATGATTTAACATTACTTACTACAATGAAGAATGATTAATTGAATGATCACAATCACTAAATATAAATAAAGTCCCTAAGGTATGGTGATTGTATATTGTATTCCGTGCCATAAAGAAGGATTAACCACGACTATCACACTAAAACAATTCATTGCTTGCAGACAAATGTGAAAACTCTTAAACCAGAACTGAAGAGTGAACATTGAGTGAGATAAATCTGCATACAGTTTATGTTTGAACATTTCACTAGCATTTAGGCAGTTTGTAGTTCCCAAATGTTTCCTTTATTAATCAGAAGTCAACTTTGGAATCAAGTAGCACGTGTAACTCCATAAGGAATTACACTAAACTCGATAACATGAAAAACATTTATATAGCTCTCCCTGGGTCAAATTACATTAACAATGCAGTTATATAGCAACAATCAATCTCAGCATTAAAAAATTTCTCTATTATCAGAGGATCCAGCTTTTTTTCTTCAAAAATACTTTAAATAAATAAATAAATAAAATTGTGATTTTAGACACAAGCACACGCCTAAAACAGCAAAGAACATTAAACGAAAGGTCACAAGATTATACAAGAGAGGAAATATTTATATATATATAAAAATGAATCTGGTTTCTGGTTTGTAGCTTCTAAAGATCTTGCCAATTCCAACCTCACAACAATAATAGAACCAAATCTGTTCTAGAATTAAAAAAAAAAGGTAAGCAAAGCAATATGGGTCCTTTGCCTCACATCTTACAGCTATGTAATGGGGTCACCAAGTTTTCACTTCCATTATAACCGATGCACACTGAAACGGTGAATTCACAGTGCTGTAAATTGCATGAATACTATGAAGTTTTAGGTATATTCTTGTTGTTAAAACAATTATTTTTTTTCACTTAATATTTATATCAATTTTTAATGTACTATAACACGTGTAACTTGTAATATCGTACAAAAGTTTAGAAATAAAATGAATTAGGTTAAGAAACATGCAAAAGCTTTTGCTCAATTATTTGTAACAAAAGTCACTCTTTGTAATGGTGTGACCGGTGTCAACCTATACCACTGGGTTTCTCTTTCTTTCCAATAATGTTGAGTTGAGATTTATGTTTTCTATTTAATATTATTTTGTTATTTTGACCTCCACTTGAAAACGTATACCTTCGTTTGTTGCATTAAAAAATGTTTACCAATCATGTTTTATCATTCACCCAAGTTATAACTGACGGGACTTAATCTTGCTGAATTAACTGTCATTTTGTCCTGCATGAATAACTTAGCAAAATTTAATGCTACTATAACTTCAACAAATAGTAGAAACTACAGTAATTCGTCAATAATTTTAATATATTTAGATTATTTTTGACCTCCATTCCTAACTAATACGTTGCTATTGAACATACAGGTAAATTATAAAAAGCGAAAATAGTTAGAAGTACTGTTATTCAATTAATTTTAAAAGTTGTGTCAGAAAAAAAGTAATTTTAGAAATAGGGGTAATGGTTAACAAGTTTAGCAAATACTAGGAAATTATAGGATTCGAAATTAATAACACAAATTACAGTTTCATTTTCATTATTTATATAGGAAGAGAAATGATGGATTTGAGATCTCACAAGTGTCATTTAGTTAGATGAATGATCAATCCCACCATTGATATTCGAAATCTCCTTGTTTTGTCACAAAACTGCGTACCAAATGGACCACAAAACTATTAATGTGATGAATGGTAGATGAAAATAAATCGAACAGTACTGTGAGGTGGGGCTATTATTAAATATAAATTTGGCAAGTGTGAACATGGGAATTTTTGGCTTTGCCCTTTCCTTTTTGGGGCTATTTTTTTTCCGGTTTCGATTCAATTAAAGTCTGAAAAATAATTTTATAAACTGTTTATACCTAATAACAAATTTCAATACATTAAATGAAAACAATAATAATAATTTCTAAAATCTCCTAACTTTAATTATTCAAAATCTAAAAGAAAAAACTAACAAACAAGTCACTGTACCCTTCCCTCCACATTAGGGGATTGAACAGTGGTAAGGTCCAGCTTGCAGAAAGTAAAGAGGAGATTTATTGGTTTAGAAATAGGATGGTTCAAGCTCTAGCATGCATGATTATAGTTTCTACTTTTCATGAATGGTAAATTTATTATCCACAGTACTTGTTTTGCCCCATTTCAGCAAATCCACTGCTTAGGTGGTAACTAGTGTAGGCTGCATTATTATCTTCCACCCTGATCCATTGGTCTATTTTATTTTGGGATCCCCAATTTCTGTGCCATTCATTGCAAATATTAAGGACTCTTTTAGCTACAGCATTTCAGAATTAGTTTTATTATATACCACTGTTCTACACTCACACACATAACTTGAAATTAAAGTTACTTAGACATAATTTAATTATATTTAACGATTTTAATTAATTTTTTACTATGATTTAAAACTATGGGACAGTAGGACACTTAACATGGATCCCACATTGACCAGCGAAATTTAAACGACCGAAAGAGACTTATATGAGACCCTAGTGATAATCAACTTCAAATTTAAAAGTCCATTCAATTATCAAAGATTTTCTGACCATTTTATTATTCTGAAGGTTTAAATATTTTGGGTCTTTGACCACGTTCCCAAGCTCACCACACTACACACACGTACATAACACGTCGTAACAGCGCACCAATTGCTGATTGCAACCTGTCACCACAAGTAAGAGCCATCTGAACCCACAAACAAAGACTTAACCATAGTTTTAAAGTTGGAGTGAGATTTAGGATTTAAAAGTAAAAAATCGCACCAATTGCTGATTGCAACCTGTCACCACAAGTAAGAGCCATCTGAACCCACAAACAAAGACTTAACCATAGTTTTAAAGTTGGAGTGAGATTTAGGATTTAAAAGTAAAAAATTCTTTTGAGTAAAAGTTAAATTGAATGTTATTAGCTATTGAATAAGTAGTAAACGAATTAAACGTGTCAACCTAGTTGAACTTCAATCTGTACTATTGACGTCAAATTTTGGTAAATTACTTAAAAACTCATAACCTAGTATGCTTGAACTTCAACACGTGTCCATCATTCTTTGACATCTCATTTCGTCGTTATTCTTTTTCTATGACAGTAATATTTGAAAATTCCTAATTCCTTGTGGGTGTCGAAACAACAACATACCTTAACATTGGATTGTTTTGCTTCTAGCCAGTAAAAATGTCATTATTATTTTGGACTATGCCCCATTTTGCAAAAACTAGCGGAGCAGCTACTACTTTCTACTTTCCCAAAATACAATATAGCTAAAGAAAGAGAAGGTGAAAAACTAAGAACATCCATGTCACGTGTCAACAATCTATTGCTAGCTGTGTTACTATCACCAGTTCTTGTAATAAGCCGTAAAAAAGTGTATACTCTTTTACATAATCTGTTCGTTTTCCAATTCATGTTCACGAGTATGGTCTTATGACACACCTGTAATAGTAACATGTTAAATATTAAACATGTTAAATATTATTTTATTTTTTTAGTCTAAGTCTCGGTAAAGCTGAAGTCCCATTTTCATTTTCACTGCTGAACTAAAGATACTAAGGGATTGATTAAGAGAAGAGGAGAAGGAGAAGATAGCGAAAAAAAAAAATACATACTGTAGACTGAGAATCTGCTTTTACTTTTTTATTGGTCCTGTGAATGAAAAGTAGAACAAAAATACAACAATAATTATATGATACAAGATCTGGCATCATTTCTACACGTATATGAGATTTCATTTTGCATTATTATTAATATTAGTAACAGTATTACATGATGATGAAAAGAAGAAGAAGAAGACATTGAATATTTTGGGAGGATGGAGGTATAGAAATTAGAAAGGTGGGTGTTGTGGAAGAGAGTAGAAATAGTAGGTCCATCATCGTTGTTGAGAGACAAGAAATGTATGCAGCCCTTAAAGTGAAAAATTGGGAAAGGGCTGCATTGAAAGTCAAATGAAATGAATGGGACAAAAAAGGAAAAGCAGTGCACACACATTAATGCTGCCACAAGGAGCCCTCAAAGCCACAAAGAATCATGCTCTCTGACTCTTGCATTGAAATCTCATCTCCAATGAAATAACCCCCACACTCCCTCTCACCATAAATGCCGTCACACCACCCTTCACAGTACAGCCACCCGTCCACCGGCTCCACAAACACCACCTCCTCACTCCGCTCCGCTATTTCCAAACCCCTCCCCAGACTCGGCAGTTCCACTATCTCCCCCAGCTCCTCCGCCGTCGACGCCTCCCCCGACGACGAGCTAACCGCCAACGACGACGAAGACGACGACTGTGACAGCGTCCACGACGGAGTCCTCGGGGGATCCGTCACCTCCATGGCCGCGGCCTTCGCCGCCGCCGCCTGAACGTCCCGCGGCGAGTTCGAGTCTGGCCGGGGCAGCGAGCCGGCGAGCTCCGGGAAGTTGAGAATGGCGGAGCTGCCTTTGATGGCGAGCGCCGCAACGTCGTGCGCACGCGCCGCCATCTCGGCGGTGGCGAAGGTGCCGAGCCAGATCCGGTTCTTCTTCCTGGGCTCGCGGATTTCGGATACCCACTTCCCCCAGGCCCGCATTCGCACCCCTCTGTATACGGGGTGCTTGCTACTGCTATCTCGGGCCTGCTTGGGCCTTTTGTGATCCGGTGCTGTCAAATGGGCCTCCGTTAATGAGTGCTTGCCAGTAGAAGCAGATGACGATGCTTCTGAGCTTGGTTGCTCAGCCATTACGTCCTTTCAAAGAACAGTGGCTGTGTAAGTGCGTGAAAGAGCGTGTGTGTGTGTGTTATGTTTGGTTTAGGTTTGATTGGGTGTTGAGTGGTGTGATGAAAAGTAACTTGGAGGGAGGGGAGTGTGTGTGCATATATAGTAGGAGTGAGTGAGGGAGATTGAAGGGTTTTAGCAATGAGAGAGAGTGAGAGAGAGAAGAGAAGGACTAAAGATATGAAAGAGAAACGTGGGTCTTATTTGTAAGTGACCCCCACACGAATGGCTCTGCTTTCAAACCCCTCCATCATCTCACAATCAACATGCATACATAATGTATGTGCGTGTAACACACATTATGGTGCATGCACATCTACAAAGATCTATAAATATATTTATTTGATTTTTATTGTAGTGATGAAAGTGATGAGCGACTGAGCCGTGAGTGAAGGAAGGTAACAAGGGGCCAGTCGCCCTTAATAGCTTGACCATTGCCCTAACAAACACAGCCTGGCACAGGAGTGGAGGGCTTCTTGGACTAAATCGGAATTTTGTCCCTCTGACGTGGCCGACTTAATTATAATGTCTTTTTCCATTTTTCCTCTTTAATCCCATTAATTTAAAGTCTTAAATGTGATTAAGACGGGAGTGTTAAATAGAGTTAATTCCTATATCTATATTAAAATAGACATATTTCATAGTAAAGTGGAGGACTCATTACTCGATTGCCTTTTTAGCCTTGACACTTGGCCCAGACTCCAAGCCTGTTAGTTAATCTTTCCCCTTTTACTCATTAATAATAGTGGTAGATTTTATTATTAGATAAATAAAAATGTTTGTGAAATTTACTATGGAGTTGTCCTCTAGCGAAGGAGAGAAAGGTGGGAGAAGTATATTTGTAAAAGCGAGGAAGGGCACTGCCATTATATTCACATTGTCACCCACCTGACAGGAAGAGATAAGGGACTGGTTTTCACTTTTCAGTGAGCTTCCACCAAAACGTTGGCGTTTTCGTTTGTTCTATTCACTTCCTTCAGCTCTACTCACTGTACCATTTCCTTTCTTTAATTATCTATTTTTCTAGGGAAAACCACGCATGACAAAACACAACAAAATCTACACTTTGTTTTCATCGTTTTACTAATTCCTTACTACGGGATAATATAGAATCTAAGCCTTCAAAGGTTTGGTCCCGGCATTGCAAAAATCCAATCATTCATGCACATAAAATCCATTTTTGGATATTTGCCATCTACTTTGTGATTATATACAATGCTCCTTCTATTCTTTTCAATAAATAACCAAAAAGTGTTTCTGTAACCTATTAGGATTGGACACGAGTTCAGTTAAATACGATTTTCTAGCATTCAATTATGGAACAGGGGGAGAAACTTTCTCATCCAGCATTAATGACCATAACTAGAATTTTTTTTTTTCTCCCTTTGCTTCTGCAAATTTTATTAGTGATGTTAAATTCGGTGTTCGTGATTGGATGGATGTTTGATTAAGTGAGCCAAAATATGTTCACCTTGATAGTTTTTGGTGTGTAAACATTTTAAAACAGTAATGTTAATTTGGGGTTCATAAATACGAGATCTATAAATTAATTTGATGGGTTTGGCCACGATATTAATGCAGAATCCGACAATTGAGGCGCTTATTTTATTTTTTGGGCTGTGCACAAATATCTAGACTAACCAAATTCTTGATTACTTTTGCATTATACATTCATTAGGTCATTTATAAACTTGTTTTCTATCTTCTAATTTAATACAGCTAACGTTTAATCCTTCTCGCATGATGTATTAGGATTCAATGATCACAAACTAACGTCTAAAAATAGTTTTTTTTTTTTTTTTTTTTTTTATAAATTACAAAGACTTTAGATTAAGAAATTATGTAGAAAAATATTATTTTAAAATTTGAGAAATATTCTCTTTTATTTTCCTTTTCTATCTTATCAT
>Ga0099825_1006069_pt1 | contig 15279 bp, 11 predicted proteins | sample SiratroredBW_FD_76838 | JGI IMG/M metagenome (GOLD analysis project Ga0099825, IMG submission 76838) | Root nodule microbial communities of legume samples collected from California, USA - Siratro red BW | ecosystem: Host-associated > Plants > Roots > Nodule | place: USA: California | collected... | reverse complement strand
CATCCTATCATATACAGTCAGAAATTGGAATCAAACTATAAGGGGCTAAAAGTATTATATAGTTCGCATATATGTTTGAATAAAAGATGAATAGGAATATGTTTAGTTTGGTGTATATATTTTATTATAATTTGACATTTGCAGTGTTTATATAAAGAGAACAAATTTGAATACATCAGATATATTTAAGTAAAGATGGAAGTTGAAAAATTAGCACGAATATATATTTTTAATCTGTATATATAAATCCGTGAAGTAAGGCGTGTATATTAAACTCGATTCTTTCTTCCCTGTAAAAAAGGTAATTGGTTTCTTTAATGGAACAGAATGAATAGAAATTAATTATGATACCATATCTTTAGTGAACAGATTCTGTTATAGAAGCATGCACGTGAATCCCGGATTTCCTTTAACAAAAAGGTGAATTCCAACTTCAAGATCTGAATTGTATATAGAATATGTTATATGCCCTCAAATCAAATGCATGGATGCAGACTTGAATTTTCTCTGGTTGACTGTAACATGAGAATTTTAATAATAATGTGGTAACAATTTTCCATTCAACCTGTGAAACATTAAACTATTAGATAAATATACACTATTCCATTTAAGGTTAAAGCCACATTGCGACACATCATCATTATTCCAATGCAATGAATACTGCATGCAAAACCTAGAGACACGGCCAAGAAAGTAGCATAGTGGGGACGGTTACCTCTAAGGATATATCGATAAACACTAGAAAATTTCAACAAAGGTAAACATGTTCCAAAGTTGATAAGATAATCATGGATCATAAACAAAGTAAGAAAGAAAAAACAAAGTTGGTATCTTCTTTTGGACCTATTGGAGTGGTAGATTCATGGCTTGAGAGGGAACATTTATTAATTTTGTGTATTAAATTTCATTTCTTAATTATGGGAAGGCACAACTACTACTAACTATACTACCTTACCTGCAATTTCGCCGCACTTGTTCTCTCACTTTCTGCGTTTCAATCGCATCACTAACCGTGCCATACTTTTGTTTAAGGTTTCTACTTTGTTGGCCAAAGGATAAGGAAAAAGGGTGGCCGCAAAAAACTTTGCACCTTTTCAAACATGCGCGGGGCTCAAATTCACAAAAGCAACAACTCATATACAATACACCCATTCATACTACTAACATATAATTTTACTCCCCTACATCAAAATTAAACAAGTTCAAACTTGTAGAATAAAATATGGTTAAGTTGTTTTATGTTACCTTTACTCATTAAGCATTCTTAATTATTTATTTTTCATATAAAGTTCTCGTGAAAGGATGTTGTGATATTTTCAATAATGAACTTTTAATTTAGTTTATGCATTCTTAATTAGATTCTTAGAGCATTTTTAATTTGGTGTCTTAGGCGTAGCAAACGAGTTAAAAATGTATTATAGATGCAAAAGCTAAATTAAGAATGTGCAATATTTAAGGAAATTATTAGAAACGCATAAAAGATGAAGGTGATAAAAATCAAAATGGTAATATTATGTATGTATAAAGACCTTAATAAACATTTAAATGTAGGAACCAGATTAATATTTCGTAACAAATTACATCTTTAACCTTTTTAAACTTTTTTGTATTACATACAAACTACAAATATATACATATAGGAATCCAATGCATTTGAGAAGAAAAGGTTAAATACACTTTATGCTTTGAAATACACTTACTTTTGAAGAGACAAATATACGCACGCGTGCGTGCGAGACATCTTTTTTTCATGTCATTTTTTTATATAAACTAAAATACATGTCAAATGCACATTTTATTTTTGAAAAAAAAAAACTACAAAAATGAAAGAGACGGCACACACTATTGTCTACTTATGAAGCAAGATTTGAATACCAAAATTGGAACTAAGGAAGAGTACATTTTCTGAGAGATATGGTAAGTTTCTACTTTCCTCAACATATTATACTAGATTTTGGAAGGGTTACCCAACCCCGTCATAAAAATGGATCAATTTCAAACTAATCGTGTTTTTGTCGAGTACTTGTCCACGCCAAAAGTCAAAAAGAACATTCAAAGCATTTAGCAAGATCACTTCTTTGTTCAAATTAGCAATTATGTCTCTTGTGCAAAATCACACGACCTTTGAACAAAGACTAGACGACACCCACAAGAATCCTATAAAACTGTGTTTTTAGAGTGATTTCAAATTATGTATTAATTTTAAATTTTGAAAAGTTAGTTAATCTAAATAGAAATGAATATTGAGTTGATTTTATTTAGAATCATTAGGATATGGCTATTTTTTTAATTTTATATTAATGCAAGGTTAAAAAGAAATTGCTCGTTAATAACTGTTAACTTCTTTCGGCAGAACTAATGAAAAAAGTAATAATTATAAATAGTCAACATTACAACATTTTAATAATCGCATCAGAATTTAAAGAGATTTAAATTTAAAATTCAAAAGAATTAAATGGGACAAATAAAGTACTATAAATCTGCAAAAATATTTAACTAATGTAAAAAGAAACTTTTTATGAGATGGTGACACCTCGCGAAACTTTCCAAAGTTATATATATATATATATATATTCTCAAAAATTGTACTACGTAAAAACTGTAATGTCACCGTAACAAACACAGGTATGGTATTGCATTGCCATCCTGCTAGCATCCATGAAATAAATATAAGAAAAATAACCATGTAAAACAATTATAATGATATAACTTTTTACAGTCACAGAATTAAACTCAATAAATAAACAAGAGCAGTACAGGAGTATATGTTAAAGTTAATTGTTCCAATTATCTACGAATGCAGTTGCTTATATGTGTACATACAGGTGGAGACTATACTGTATACATAGGAAAGATCGGGGAAAATGAATTATTTAAATATCAGAGTGCAACCGTACAAAACGTAAGGAATTAAAAGGAATGCTTAAACGCCATTCTCTTTGCTTTTTATTCAGTGGTCTACCTTTACCTGATTTCTGTCTGTTGACTTTCACATCTGCTAAACCCCAGGTGCAACATTTCGTTTCCATGTCAAAGGATTCAAGCATGAAGACACCCTCACTCTCTGCAGCTGGGTTATTTGAATCATTATTAATGACATATTTCACATACATAGGTCGGTCCCTGAATCGATCTAGGTCATCAGGAATCCGAACTATTCTTTCAACACCCGGAGAAGACACCTGAAAAGTCACAATATCAAACGCTAATAATATGAAACATTGATGTTCAAGATTTCAATCCCTTGGGATCATCTTTCAAAATCAAGAGGGAAAAGCATAACCCATAAGAACATACAAATCATTGCTTCAATGTTTCAAAAACATTATCCAGAGCTGTCTTTGGGTTTGATTAGGACAGAAGAGTACTTCATAATTTTGTGCTAACAAATAATGATCATAGGGCTAACGTCTAATTGTATCTCTCCCCAAAAGATAACACAAAATGTCAACAAGACACTTGAGATGATACCTCCAAACATAAATTGTCAGGAACTGATTTAGTAAGTTCTGCTTCATCCAATTTTGCTCTATACGTTGCAGAGAAGGCTTCAATATCTTCCATACTGGGGGAACCAGACCTGTAGGCAGAACACAACAACTAAGTCAGACACCATGATAATAGCTAGCAACTTTAGCAGCAGTTTAAGAAAAAATAGAATGATAATTTAAGCCACAAATTGCACTAAGTGAAAAATGAAATGACGCAGATCATTGATACTTGGTTAGTGCGTACGTAGTTAGCCCAAAATCCATTCACTGAGCAGTATACAGATAGGGATTTGCCTCCAGAAATTGTGATAAGTCAGGCACAGGGCATCCGTCCAAAGCACTTAGAAAAACACGTCTAAAAATCGTCAAATATTTTTTACGTCTTGAGGAGAGAGGATGTAAAATGAATGTTAATAAGCACAAGCTCCACAATCCTAAAACTATACAAGTAAAAGGGGCGACGGGAATAATAAATACCAATTAAGTGCACTCAACTTCAGCATTTCCATTTTCTGTACTGTAGATCTTTCCAAATAAAATTGCATCAATTTCCCACATCATTACAAATTAAAACGGTTCCACATTCTGCAATTTGGCCTAACAACCTATCTCAGTATACCAGAAATAAGCCTAAAAAACTATGAACAAGTGACCAAAAAGAAAGATAAAACCTCAATGTAACATTACTTCTAGGGAGGAAACATTGTTATATGGAACATAAATTTCACCAACGTGTCTCAGCATACCAAAAAGAAAGATAAACCTCAATATAACATTACTTCTAGCACATATGTATATATATTGCTAACATTCCATAGATATTTAGATTTTTTATGTGAACCTCGGGTATCCTCCAGCCAGAGTAAAAGACTAATCATGAAGATATGCAATTAAGGAGTTAGCTTCTTCCAACAAATCCTTATGTATACACCGAGTTCAGGATTGAACCCCAAATTATATATGCTTAAGGTGCAAGGTTACTTATATATAAGCATAATTTCATAAAGAATTGGAAAATCCAAAAGTATATTTTATATAATTAATTAAAGAAGATCCTGCATAGCATATACGATCCCACAATTATATAAAACAATCTAAAGATTTGTCACAAACCGTTCAGAATAATATATGTCTTTATTCATAATAACCATTCAATAATAAAATTTATCGAACTAATAATGTCTGCCTGTTCAAGGAGGAACCATAAATCTGAATCAGGAAGGAATTATTGAGACAAGAACTGACAGACAAAACCACACGTGGGGTGGCCAAGTTTCCTTTCTATTTAATCTGATCAAATTGTTCACATTTGAATATTTAGTATAAAAAAGGTTAAAAAAGTAGAGAGTCCTAGTCCGCCACATCGTTTTTAGCTCTCTCTACCCCTACCTTCATCATCACAATAATAATAAAAACAATAAGAAGGATGAGAAGAAGAATATTTTCGTCTTACTTTTTAGAAAGGTTCTCAATGCGCACTTGAATGGTGGAGTTAAGCAGTGTTTTAAAAGCATAAATTTGCAATTCGCCGTCAAAAGAGAGATTAACATCTTTAGCAATGGCTAATGCCTTTTTGTCCCACCATGTGCCGGCGAGGGAGATTCCACCGCCTGCGTCGCCATCACCTGCCTTCAAAACGTTCTAAATCAATAAATCATATCATTTCCCCCAACCAAAACACACATTTATCTAATTGCTAACAAAAATTTACATAAGGTACACCAGCTTCCTCCTCTTCTTCTTCATAGTATTCGTCACCGTCACCGTCGTATTCATCGTCGACATCATCATCCAACTCTGTGTCTGTGCAACGAGAAGTTCGAATGAGTTCGGAAAGAGAGAAACGATTAGATTCGAGAGACTGAGGCAGTTTTACCGTATTCATACTCGTCGAGGGATTCTTCTTCTTCTTCCTCCTCTTGGAACGATAGTTCTTTGACAATGGAGGGTTCTAGAAGCGGCTCTGAATCAGAGTCTCTCTTTCTGCCACGTGGAATTGGAGTGAAAGGGTTTCTGGCAGTGGTTGTAGAGATGCAAAAATGATTAGAGAGTTTTGTTGTAGAGAGAGGAGGGGCACAGAAGCTAACAGCAGTAAGAGTGATAAGTGGCGGTGAGGGAATTGCACCAACGTAAGGGCTCAACCTCAAAGCCTTAATCAAATCCATTCGGCTCCAAGAATCTAGTGCCAGGGCAAAACACCATCAAAACACTCAAAGGTGATCATCAATTCTAAAACCCGAGCCTCTGTAATCAAATCCACAGGCTCAAGCCCAAGCCCATACGTCCAATCCCTTAGTATCCATAGAAAATTTGGGCTTCTTCTGTGATGATTCAAGTAAAAAATAAGTCTATTTCTGATCAATTATGGACATCAAATTGTTATTAAGAATGTTTGTGCTCTAGTTAGGGATAACCAAGACATTGGTTAGTTACTATTTTGTTTGATTTCATAAAATGATTAAAAATATATTTTCTAAACAATCTTTTAACTTTATTTAGTGGATATCTTACTCGAATCTAAATATAAGAATACTTTTGAAATAATAATATTAAATAAAATAAAATAAGTTAAAATTTGTTTATGCTTAAATCCAATAAATATGTTTTTTTAATTATATTTGGCTAAATAAAGAAATAACTACCTTTAGTCTTTGTTATTTTAATTAAACGTTATTAAAGTTCTTATACTTTTATATTAATGAACTTAAATAAATAAATAAAAAAACAAGAAAATTCAGTTCTCTTCACTTAAAAAAAATTCAGTGAAAGAATTTGATCCAAGTATTGCTAGTAGTGTAGTGTCATATGATTGAATTTAAGGGTTTTTCCTACTTTTCCCTCTCTTGTTCTTTTTCTTATAAAACGTTTATTGATTATTAAACTCTTGTTAGTTTATAAACTACCGTTTCTCACACTCTAAATACAAGAAGGTGAACCCTTAAATAAAAATTAAATATTAAATAAAACAAATTTCGTAAGTGAGAATATGAAAATAATTAAACAGCATTATCGCACTATCTTATATTACGATGCATATATAAAAAATATAGTTAAAGAAGAGAAATGGAAATTGACAAAGCAAAGGACTTGCAATAAAAATTGTCATAAAGACAAGAACCACCTTCTACTTCTAAACGGTGCGTTGGGGAGAATTCGTCCTCCTCGTTCATCGTGGATCTGAATTCTGAATTGTGAAGTCCAAATCCCTGCACTTCCGTGCTTCTTGATTCGTACGCTGTTGAACTGGTTTATCGACTCGTCTCGACGGAGAGATTCTAGTCCTACACCCACGCACACAAGATGGTGGTCACTTCCTCCGTGCGGGATTATATCAACCGCATCTTGCAAGACATCTCCGGCATGAAGGTTCTAATCCTTGATTCTCAAACGGTACGCTGCTCCTTTCCTCAGCGATCTTCCACAATGTTGGGAAATCCGATCAGAATATCAACCTATCGATTTTCTTTTCATTTTTTTTTTAATAAAAACCACTTGTGTTGCTCACAGTTGGCTGGATTTTCGTCCTTGTTGATATATTTTTTTTTTTTCAATTTTCGCTCTGAATTTTAGACAATTAAGTGCCACTCCTGATAGTTCGAATTATCTGTTTATTGGATTGAGATCACTGTGCAGTGGCGGTGAGACTCCGCACCCTATGAATGTGTGTTTACATATGTGTGTGTGCATGTATGAGGGAAATGAAATATGAGGCTCCCTACCCTTGATAATTATAATGGATTGATTTATTTTATGATATTGGTCTCTTTTGACATTATGTTTTCAAGTTATAATCTCTATTTTGCTTGTCCTTGTTAAGGAGGAAAATGGTGTTGTGATGTTGAATCCACTTTTTTGTCAAATTGATGCAGGTAAGTGTTGTGAGTGTTGTGTATTCGCAGTCAGAGCTTCTCAAGAAAGAAGTGTTTTTGGTTGAGTTGGTAGATTCTATTTCCAAGTCGAGCGAATCAATGTCGCATCTCAAGGCCGTTTACTTCCTTCGACCTACATCGGAGAATATTCAGTTTTTGCGCCGCCAGCTGCCTAGTCCTAGATTTGGAGAGTATCACCTATGTAGGTTTTTTTATGCTTGAATCTTAGATAAGCTGGTGTCCATCCTTTATAATTTAATTTTTAATTTTCCCTTGTTAATTTGTAATTTGCTCCCATTGATTTGAAGACACTTTGTGAATCCATTCTGAAATTACAGTTTTCTCCAACATATTGAAGGACACTCAGATTGACATACTTGCTGATTCAGATGAACAAGAAGTTGTCCAGCAGGTTCAGGTAGCTGTTTATGCGTGCACTTTACTGTATTTTTTTTCTCCCCAGTTGGACTCGGAACTTTACTATTTATTTTATAGTATTTAAACTACATTGTAACTTTTTGATGACAGATGCTCGTCTGAGATTTTAAAATAGATAAGAAAATTACACATCATTTGATTGTATCACAAAAGTATTACGAGTTTGCATGAACAAAATCCTGGATGGAACATGAAATGATATCTACTTCTTTATTGTCCCTCATATCCTATGATTGCATAATATTGCATGCTTTATCTGACAAATGGCTCCGCATTTGTTGATAATAAAGCCTTCACCCCCTTCTCCTCCCCCCACCACCCCCAAAATTGTAATCTCAAATACAGGGCTTGTGTTGCAAACTTTAATTCTGATACAGTTGTTGTCCTGATCATCCAGGAGTTCTATGCAGATTTTGTTGCAATTGATCCCTATCATTTCACTTTCCATGTGCCTTCGCATTACATATATATGCTCCCAGCTGTGGTAGATCCTTCAACAGTGCAGCGCTTTTGTGACCGCGTTGTTGATGGTCTTGCGGCTGTTTTTTTGGCATTAAAACGCAGACCAGTAATTAGGTATCAAAGGACATCTGACATTTCAAAAAGGATAGCACAGGAAGCATCTGTGAGTTCAAATCACCTTTCCTAATTCACTACATTTTCTTTTGTGTGAAATAATTATATATGCACTTTAGAAATGCGGTTATCAGTTTCTGCAATGAATTCAAACTTTTATACCTTTATCATTTATATAATTCTGAATCAGATAGAGCTTTTCTTTGAGCACGTGCATACTGCTGTGCACACTTGGTCAATCTATATGTTATTTAGGCTGGCACGCTGGCTATGCGTGTTTCACAACATGCCATATTTATCATTAGTGATTGTGCTGGTATACTTAATTTACATTGTTGGGCTTGAACAGAAACTGATGTACCAAGAGGAAAGTGGTCTTTTTGATTTTAGGCGAATGGAAGTTTCTCCTCTGTTGTTAGTTATTGACAGGAGGGATGATCCTGTAACCCCATTGCTAAATCAATGGACTTATCAGGTATCTGGGATATTAACAAAAGTATAGTACGTATAATGTGATAAGTTGTTCATTCATATAAACAATGCTCATTGTGGTGTTATATTTTACAGGCTATGGTTCATGAATTAATAGGAATCGAAGACAATAAAGTGGACTTAAAGTCCATTGGCAAATTTCCGAAAGATCAGGAGGTTAGATACATCTCTTACACTGGGTAGTTGTGTTTTAAGTGTATTGCATTACACAATTTGTGCTCATTAAAAAACATTTTTTTGCTATTCTTGTTATAGGAGGTTGTGTTGTCATCGGAACAAGATCCCTTTTTCAAAGCTAACATGTACGAGAATTTTGGGGATATAGGTATGAATATCAAGCGAATGGTTGACGAATTTCAACAAGTGTCAAAAAGTAACCAGAACATCCAAACAATAGGTTTGTATTATTTTTCATCTTGTCTTCAACAATTACACAGGTAAAAACTTATTTATACTTGCTGGCATAGTATAAAAGTCACTGATTTTATGATTTGACTCTTGGCAGAGGACATGGCCAAATTTGTTGATAATTATCCTGAGTACAGAAAACTGCATGGAAATGTGACAAAACATGTGACTTTAGTAACTGAAATGAGCAAGATAGTTGATGAGCGAAAGCTTATGTCAGTTTCACAAACAGAACAGGAGTTGGCTTGCAATGGAGGACAAGGAGCTGCTTTTGAGGTATATATTATATTGTCTTAATTTATTGAAACCTTCTCCTTTGCTTTTGCTCAAATTTCAGAAGTTCTTGTATGGCCATGGAATAAAGCTTAAATTAATTTGTTAGTCCCTAGACTACTTGGAAATATTTAAATAGGTCCCCCCCTATAAATAGTACTTGTATTAATTAATAGTACGCTTTAAAATTGGGTCCTTGAACTTATAAATAGTTTTTTGTTGGGTCCTTGGGCTAGTTCTCATAGGAATCAAATTCAGAAAATAAGAACGAGAATTATGTATATGGAAGTAGTCACTGAATCCAGAGGAATGATCCTCTTTTACAAAACGTAAACTAAATGAAGATTGAAATTTTGACTGGGGGCTTGATAGAGCCTAGGGTATTATGGGGTGCCTAAGCCTTTTGAGTAATATTAAATACTCAGTTGAGTACATAAGTAGCTTGGACTCCTTAACTGCTAGCTTTTAAGGGAGGGTTCCTCAAGCGCTGGGAAGTTTCTCAATTTGTATTAGAGCTGATTTTCAATATCTCCAAATAGGCTACCTATGGAGTGGACCATAAAGGTTGAGTGAAGCATCAGAGTGTAGCTTTTGAGATATCAGTGGTAAGGAATGATGATATGATGGGGAGTTGAGCATTATGCGGTCTTAAGTCCCAAATGAACTTTTATAGGATGCTAGGTGGAGTAGATTTATAACTCACTTGATTCACTCCCCATTTAATAGTTAACTTTTGAGGGAGGGTTCCCTTAGTACTTAGGTCCTTATTAGAGCCAAACTCTTCCTTACAACACAAGTGGAAGAAATAAGAAAACTACGAACCCTGTATTAGAGATATGATTTAATTATGTTGAAGATATAATATGATTTGATAAGGAAATATGTTGCCAAATACTTCCCATTATTGGATATTGATTTTGTTTCTTATTATTGCATCTCTTTTTCATTATAAATAAAAATACTCGTATTTACACAACACAAATAACTCATTATATTCCTTCTCAGTTAATCTCTCTCCACTTATCAATACTGTGAGAAAAATTAGTATTTGGTCTAGTGGACTGGGAGAATCTTCATCAAAAACAAGTTGAAGAAATGGGAGAATCCTTTTGAAATATTGCTATGTACGTTGTAACTTGTTTTTCTTGTGCTCTGCACTCGGGACTTGTTGCAGTATTTCTTTCGGCAGTTCTGAGAAATCAAAAAACTAATCTATGATAGTTTTTTATTTCAGTTCAAAAATTTGTTAGAACATGCATGTTATTCCTCTTGTGGTCAGTCTAGCCTCTATCTTCAATTAACTTCCTATGATACCCTAAGAATTCACAATCTTCACAAATCCTTGAAAAGTATGTCTTTATTAGTTTGGTTTCACTTGCCCAAATAATTCATATGTAACATAACAGATTATATTGTTTATGAAACAATCTTGTTATTACAACCTCAAAATGTTTTCTTCTTCTATTTTTCCTTGCTATTTTTTGGATCGATAAATATTAATTGTTAATCCTTTAGTTTTTGTTTGTGGGGGATTTGAACTCAAGACCTATCCTACCCTCCTTCCACTTACCACCAAGCCAACCTCATGTCCCTCCATTTTTCTTTTATTAATTGTTATTCTGTGTACTGATGAATGCTTTAAAACGGTAGAGCTGATAAGTTATGTCTCTAATGTAATCTTCTGCAGGCAGTGACAAATCTACTAAACAATGAAAGCGTATCGGATCTGGACCGACTACGCTTAGTCATGCTGTATGCTTTACGATATGAGAAAGATAGCCCTGTTCAATTAATGCAGCTCTTCAACAAACTGGCTTCCAGATCTGCCAAGTACAAACCTGGGGTAAACTAATTTAAGCTCTCAAATCCATTATTCTCGTGCAAGAATGTCCTAATATTAGTCTTTAAACCTTATCGGGACATGCACTTTTTAATCCTTCGATAAGTGAGTAGTGATGGTGAAATTTTTGCTGTAACGCTATCTTTCCATGCCACTGGCTTTGGATTCTGAAAGTATGATTTACATCAAATGGACTCAAATATAAATTTAGGATAGCATATAGATGGATGCCACTGTTGTTTCTGATATCGTTACACAAGAAAGTTACTGATATTGATATCTTTATTATGGTGCAACAGCTTGTCCAGTTTCTTCTGAAGCAAGCGGGTGTTGACAAGAGAATGGGTGATCTTTTTGGAAATCGAGATCTAATGAATATTGCCCGTAACATGGCTCGTGGTTTGAAGGTAAGCATATAAATATATGATTATTGTACCATATCCTTGATGATCCAGTCCAAGTCTTCATGCTTAAAAAAAATCTTTCATTCCGAATTTTTGAGCAGGGTGTTGAGAATGTTTACACCCAGCATCAGCCACTTCTGTTTCAAATCATGGAAAGCATTGTCAAGGGAAGGTTGAGAGATGTGGACTACCCATTTGTTGGAAATCACTATCAACAGGGAAGGTTTGTTGCTAATGAATATAAACTCCTCACTGTTTCTTATTTGTGATTTTCTAGATGTAATTTTGTCATCCAAAAGGGATGCAACTACATTTTTCCTGATTTCTAAATAATGTGGTATTAATGGAAGTGACACTACAAACTTCTCAGTTTTTAGTACTGACTATTTATCAAATTGATGTATAATATTATTCCAATTGTCTACAATGTAATGTGGCACCACACCATTTATGTGATAAGTTGTACTGGAAATTTATCATTTAACATGGTGTCACAGGCCCTGCTTTGGGGTTTGTATCTTGAACTTTGAGAGCAAATTATTACTTGAGTTTTTTTTGTAGTGGGTCTACACACTTGATGAGTACAAGATTCTTCAATTCTTTCAGCATTATACTCTAAGTTTATTTTATCCATAGTACAGATACTATCTCTGAAGGAAGACAAATATTAATTCTGTTCTTCCTATTCATAAGAAGTTTTAACTGCCTTAATCTGTGTGGTTACCTCGCAAGACTTCTGTGATGTGGTAGCATTGACATCACATCACGTGAATTTATGTTTGCAGAATTGGCCTTTGGTCTATACTTTTAATAATACCCTCTCAAAGACCTGTAACTTATGCATTCTATTAAATGTGTTATGTTCTACTAACAGCTGCATTAGTAAACTATATTTTTGGAGTTAATCTTGTTAGTTACCTGATAATTCTATCGTAGGTCTATCACAGTTTTACGTGCTGCGTTTTAAAAATGATTATTTAGAAGTTCGGAAAGTTTCAATGCAAAGCCCTGTTTAATGTCTGTTCAATACCCCGAGTCCTTCACGAATCATCTAGGAAAAGGCATTTTGACCTTTGTAAATGTATTATAGGAAAAGGGGTCAAAATAGGAATTAAACCTGTTTTATCTTTTGGCCTATTAGTTAGGATTTTTCTTACAAGTCAGTTTCTGTTTTAGGAGTTATGGTGATTTTAGTTTATAACAGAAGTTGGTACCCCAAATTTCTTTAAATAGGACCTCTGCCATTAAAGAGGGGAGCTTTTCTTTTTGTTAGCTACAAACTGGACAGATTCCATTGTGAAAGGGGGAATCTCCTTTGTGTACTTGATTTTTTTCAAAACACAATGAAATCAGGGACGGACAGAGCCTTGTCCATCTGTCATCCCGGAAATTCTAACAAGTACACACACAGTGCATTTGTAATAGAAGTTTTTAACTTTTATTATTTGCCTTTATTATCATAGAATTAGTAAATAATCCAATCTGTGTTGTTGACGACTATATGAAAAGCAGGCCGCAGGATGTAATCATCTTCATTGTTGGAGGGACAACTTATGAGGAGTCTCGGTCTGTTGCTTTACAAAATGCCAACAATACCGGCATTCGTTTTATACTTGGTGGCTCTTCTGTTCTTAACTCTAAAAGGTATGATTAGGTCATAAAGATAGTTTGAATTTGATTAGTGGAGATGTTCACTTTTGACTGTGCTTTCAATTTGGCATGACAGAATTGATACTAGTTTTTTAATCGACAGTTCCAATTTTATCCTGTAATGCGTCAACTGCAAAACTTGAAAGCAGAGTTTGGGCTAATAAGTCATTTGAAATATTGCTTGAATTGAGTTATTGGCCTAGGTTTAGGTGATAAAGTTTATTGCACTGATCCTAAATTTGTCTGATGAATAAATGCTTTGTTATATTTGATTATTCATTGGTTGGTTCAGGTTGTTTTTGTTAACCGCAAAAAACATTCAACTTGCTCTGCACTATGTGACATTCTGAATTTCTTAGAAGCATAGATATTTTTGTTTTTGAATTTGCAGGTTTTTAAGGGACTTGGAAGAAGCACAAAGGGTAGCTCGTTCTAGCACCACTGTTGTTTGAAGTTTATCCTGACACATTTTTTCATCTTGAGGGCCAGATAGATATAGTTTTGATGTGCGGAATCAGACTTAATCCATTTTTCCTGCAGAAGATCATCATCAACCATTCCACAGGTTAGTTACTAGTTGATTTGTTGCGGATGAATGCGATTCGAGATATGAGTATGAGAAGATCAAGGACAAACCAATCTCCCCTCTCTTTTGTTTGGGGGGACCGTGGGGGGCTGTGGTAAAGTAGACACGGAATGCATAGGTAAAATGAAAGAAACCTTTTTGTGCAAGTTTTGGTCTTCATTTTTGCTGATCAAATCTAATGGTTTTATTGACACTTGCTAATGAAAGAGCAATTTTGTATAATCGTGTAATGAATGTCCCATTCTTTTGTATACCAACACATGCCTTCCATTTGTAGATTTACAGACCCATAATAAGTTCAGGTTGTGAGTCTATGTTGATTAATATCATTTACTATACAATGCACTTATTTTTGTGTCAGAATATATTTTCAGAAAATATTTTTCAAAATGTAAATTTATGTTCCGAAAAATACTTTCCAAAATATTTTTGGAAAATGTTTTCTGAAAACTAAAAATAAGGGTATTTTTATACTTTCCTTATGTGATGGGTTGCAACCAGAGAGAAAGTGTTTAAGTGAACTATACCCAACTTAATATGTGATTTCTTAATTAAATTGTGAAATGAAAATACAAATTACAACTTGATGGAATATCTAGACTCGTTATTCTTCTTTTCATTAGATGAAATATATTTTCTTTTTGAAGTCAATTTTTTGACAAACTAATAAAACAAATTAATAATTAAAATATGGAAAGATTAAATGATATTTCAACATTAGGTCATGAAATATAAATTCTTTCTGGAATATTCCGGCTAGGAATTAGCTTAATCAAATTAATTGAAGAACATATATTACATAGAATTAAATAACTCAAATATAGAACGTAGAAGATAAATAGTAAAAGAATGACATAAATTACTTTTATAGTTTGAATAGAACATATATTTTGTAAGGAATTAGCTCAATCAAACTTAATGCAAAGTGTGAATTAGCTTAATCAAACTTACTACAGAGTTTACCATAAAAATAAGATTAAGTAACAATGAAACCCACATATATAAATGGTAGAAGATAAATAGTAAAATGAAGATAAAAAAGAATTACACACTCAAGTCATTGTGGTTCGAATAAAGTGTTGATTGATGAACTTTAATTTATATTTATAAAAAAATTCACTAAACTTAAATATTATAATTTTCACACTACATTTCGAAATGTTAACTTTTAATATATATATATATATATATATATATATATATATATATATATATATATATATATATATATTATATATATATATATATATAT
>Ga0099825_1006059_pt1 | contig 15290 bp, 10 predicted proteins | sample SiratroredBW_FD_76838 | JGI IMG/M metagenome (GOLD analysis project Ga0099825, IMG submission 76838) | Root nodule microbial communities of legume samples collected from California, USA - Siratro red BW | ecosystem: Host-associated > Plants > Roots > Nodule | place: USA: California | collected... | reverse complement strand
TATATATTAATAAAAAAAAAATAAAGAATATATTTTTTTTTTTTATTTATATATTATATATATATATATATATATATATATATATATATATATATATATATATATATATATATATGTTTCAGTAAATATGCAAATTATACATAATAAACAAACTACAATTTATTCACAATAATAATAATAATAATATAAAACATATAACAGTTAATACTATTTTTAAAGAACTGTTTAGACTAATAAAGTCTATTCGAGCTTATAGATCGGGTAACTTGTTTATATATTTAAGTGTAAAATTTTCGGCGTAGTTTTAAAAATAAAAAATGACTTTTAATAGATAAATATGTTAAACTTAAATTTGTAAATATAAACTTCACGAAACTTGGACTTATTAAACCCAAATTTGACTTAATCTATTTTTAACTAAAGAATTAACGTTTGATTATTCGTTTGTTAAAGCTCTATTTTTCAATTATATTTTATTCACTTGCAAATGTTGATTTGCTTATCTGTATTTGATTTAATGAGAATTAATTTTGAGTGCTTATATGTATTTGATTTAATGAGAATTAATTTTGAGTGCTAGGTAAAGCTAAACTACTCTCAACTGCAATCAATTGATAAATGTTACAAAATAAAATTCGTTCAAAATTAGGTTCAAAATTAGTTTGTAAAATTAATTTTGCAAACGCTTGTTGAACTCACAAGAAGACTAAGAGTGAAAGCAAAAATGTTGACATTGGTCTCTTTCTGCTATAACACGTTTAAGTGACTTGTTTTCTCCATCAATGTTTCAAAATAATTATAGTTGGAAAGATCCCTGCAATTTCTTGTGTCATACCACTGGTCTTCGATGACTTAATACTAACTTTAATGGTTGAAAATATCAACCAGACGCGGATTAAAGTGCTTAAAAGTTGTTAATTAATGGAATTGGCTAACAAAAGTAGGTTTCAACTCTATCTGTCAATTTATGGAAAACGTGAAACCTTGTATTGATTTATGATATGCCTAAAAACTATTACCAGAATGAAGATAGGATTGCATCCAAATTTACAACTCCTTTATCTTCAAACACGCAATAATGCCGAAATTACTGACTTAATGATTCTTGGGTGGCATACCATATAGAATTAGGGAAATTTAGAAGCAAAAGATTTGACAAATTGACAAATTTCATATTCATTCAGTTTCAGAAGTTCTGTAGACGCAGAGAACTAAACAGGGGAGAAGAGGGCTCATGCAACTAGAAGAATGTATGATTGACACAGGCACAAATTCCTCAATCAAGAGCATTGATCAAACCCACCCTTAAGCTTCTGTTGTTTCAAATACTTTTTCAACTTCTGCAATGGTGCTTCGAGCATCGGCAATTTCAGGACCCGCCTTCTCATCAGAGTCCTCCAACTCAGCCTGAAAGTAGGAAATAAAATAAAATTCCAATGTAATAAAAGCCACCATCCAATTCCAACAAACGCATAAATTAAACATATTTAACATAGTACGGAATCCTTCTTAGTTGCAACTTTCTCTTATTTCAAATAGAGATCAAACAATGACAACCAGTCAATAATTCTTTAACTTCCACGTTAGGGTTAAATGAGATAAAGAGGAAGTTGCAGGAATTCATTGAGAAACCATTGACTAGTTGAAGAGAGACACATTGACCCAGACGAGAATAAAACAGTAGGAACTAGGAAACACAATTTTGTATTGAATCTTGAACTAGCAAGGTCAAGAATGATAAGTAAGCTAGGTATATTCCTATCCCAATCGATTTGGACACAATACATACATCACTAACAAGCAACATCTTATCAGACAAATTAAGAGTGAAAACTAATAATTTAGTAGGGTAATTTCATGATAGAACCAAGGCATCAAATGTTGAGAATGTCAAAAGTTACTAAAAATATCCATGACAGCAGAAACTGAGAAGAAAGAAGAAGTACCAATATTCCTTTCAAGTCTGTGAGAGAGGCCTCAAGGCGCTTGCGGCAGTCAGGAATCATCATTCTAGACTCAGCCAACACATTTTCCTGTTCATATCCAAAGTAGTTCAATTAATTCCACAATCTTGTTTTTAGCAGAGAAAAGTAAACAACACAGAAATATGATTAGTTTCAAAAATTGAAGAAGGGAAATGCAGAGGCAGATTGTTTAGGGCATACCTGCTGCTTGAGATCGTAAGGGTCAGCTCCCTTTTCCTTCATGTCAGCAGTTTTGGCAGCTTCTCTCTCAACTTCCTTCTCATAAGAATGCAACTCCTTCACTAGCCGTTTGCAAGTGCTTGTCTTGATCTTCACACTTTTCAAAGTAGCCATTCAATTAATTCCTACATAAACCAAAAAAAAAAAAAAAAGAAAAGTCTGACGAATTTTGCTTCCAAATAAAAAATCGAAAGCGTTCGTAATGTAATCTCATCACGATGATTCCCGTCCAGCACTAACCGTTTTCTGAACGCTTAAAATGTAAATCGAGATTCCGAATCCAAAAGAGAAATGAAAGATGATGGAAGAGGAAAACATAAAAAAGCAGGAGAGATTCGCTCCGGAGTATTATTGTGGCTGAAAAATTAGGATTGAATGAAGGAAGAAGAAAATGGAGCGATGATGTTCAACTTTACCTTCTCTTTGTTGAGTGGTTATGCACACTATGTTGTTCCTGCTTGCAGTGCCCTAGCGCGGATCCACGGTGAAGGAGGCCAAGATTGAAGAGGAACTTTCCTTTTCTCTCACTAAAACGCACCGTTTAATTACTTCTTTTCTTTCTTCAAGTTCCCGCTCGGCGTGGAAGCCCAAACCCATGCTGTCAAAGTCCAATTCTCACAATTAGCTCTCCACATGGCTTCTTCATGCACCTCCATACTTTTCTTCTTGCACCTTCATAATTTTAAAATTACTAAAATACCTTTCTAAAATTTGTATTTCAGATTCAGAACATAATTTTTTTATTTGGTGTGCTGAAAAGATGAAGAAAATGAGGGGAGTAAGATGATATTTTTGCTTTGCTTACGGAGGTACCGGAAAAAAGTATACAGGTGCAAGATCAATTCACAAAATCGTATTCACGTTTAATACCGAAAGTACTCAGTTAGTGTGTAGTCATGTATGTTAAAATTTGAGAATATTTTGGATAGATCATTCTAGTATCAGTGGAGAGAGTGCGGTATTTAAGACCACCCCGATTATCTGACTCTCCTAATTCGAAACAGTTTTAAGTGTCTATAATAAGTTGATTTGAGAGAAATTTCTTCAAATAAGTCTGGGACACGATGACGCCTTTTTAATATCATTATACCATTAGCTTAGGTAATGTACGAACTCGATGCTAATGCATTTGTTACCATACATTTACAGATATATTAGCTCAAATGCTTATTTAATTGCAGCGTTGCTATTCCGTAATTTCCGTCGAGTACATGTAGTTGATATATTAGTTAGAGTTTAATTGTCTACATTTAAAGCACGTGAACAGGTTAAACTAGTACCAAGTTTGAAAATTATGGGAGGTCGCCAATATAAATGGAATTCAAGTCAAGACAGTGGTGGATGCCCAAGAAGAAAACCCAGTGCTTGAATGCACTTTAGAATTCTAACGAAGACAAGAAAGATAATATTCTAATTCAAAACGGTAAATCCGTGAATGTCACGGGTTACAACAAACTTTTACGCGATGTAGGTATTGGATTTGGGATCTAATAACTACATAATAACGTTTGGTCAGTTATGCAGAATTGCAAAATTGCAGAGTTTTGTTTTCCAACGAAAATCACTTCGAAATAGTACTATTCTATTCCAAATTGGGACTGTAAGTGGAGGCATCAAACTAAATCAATTATCATACGATAGGCCATCCAAGTTAAACAAACCATAATGGAAGTCAGTACCATGTAAATAATCCATGTCCTTCGACAATTTGTAGTCATCCTTAAGTTCATAAAAAAAAATGTTGATAAAAACTACAAGGAACCTAAAAAATAAAAGACAAAAGGTGACAACTTATCTACATGATACCAGACAACCACGATACCCGATTTCTCATTGAGATGTCGGATAAGATCCCTTGCTGCGCTTCTTCAGAGACTGCGAGAAAAAAGAGAAGGCTTCTTTTAGTTCTTCTGGAAGAGGGAGTTGCAGGGGCAGTGCCAGGGGAGGACGTGCATTGTATTGCACAGATCGTTTTTTCCAGGACATGGGAACTGCAAGTGCCGGTTGCTGCTTATTTAGCCCTTCCATGATAAAAGAAAATGCCCCAAAAGTAAGACAGCTCTGAAGAAGAGCTTGTGGAGCACCTGCAAAACCATTGTGGATAAGTCCTAATAACAAAATACAAAGAAAGTACACAAAATGAAATTTACAAGCATATTTAGCTAAATAATTTTTAAAATCAGCAATGATTGGAAGGCATTCTGAGTCAGCAAACTTTTTCTACTCCTCCTTTTAAGGTGATGCTATGCAGAGAGAGGAATCCAGAGTAATTCATCTCAAAAAATTGCCACACTCACTGATTATAGACAAAATAACCTTTGCTTTCAGATCAAGTGATTATGGTATCAAGAATAACTAAAAAGCATATTCAGAATAGCCACATTGGCAAGGCCTTTACCCCATTTTCTTACAATTTTCAAAGAAAGCAAAATTCGACAATTTATTAATATAACAAAACAAGAGATACCTGGAAAACTTAGAGCAAGACCGGTGCAACAACCAGCTACCCCCGCATTAATGACTGCAGATACAAAACAATTCACATCAACAGTGGAAGATCAATAAACGGCGAAAGTGCCATTTTGTAGTTTAATATACCTACCATCATCCTTTCCTCTAAGTCGTTTCAAGATGCAAACAACTAAACTATGAACTCCAGACAAAACTGCAAATGTCTAGTAACAAAGAAAAAAAATATTAAAACCAACAAACAAAGTAAATATAATCAAGTAGCCAACGTAAAACAAGCAACGAAAAGAGCACCGAGATCCCCATGCACCTTTGCATAAGACCCCGCTTCTACAAAGGATCCTTTAAAACCTTTCTTCTTAAACAGTCCAGCACCTGAAACAGACCATATCAAGAACCTCTAAGCAAAATCAGAAAAAACCAACTCACAACTAAGCCATCAAAAGTCATATTTCTCACAGATTTTGTCACTCAAATACATACACACTTTTTTTTGGGATAAACGCGCCTTCAAAAATCCTCGTGCCAGTTTTTTTTTTTTTTTCATTCAAATACACACTGAACAGAACTAACCTACATTACTTAGAAAGCTAAATTAATTAGTTCAAAAACCTAAACACACTTTAATTTAACCTAACACCAGACACTTGCTCCAGTAAACCGAGTAAAAAAACACATTCACTCTTTCAGAGTTCCACCAAACTAAGCATAAATCGTCTAGTCACTACAAATAATAGCTAAAACGAACCAATCGACAATACAAAGAAACCACACAGCACAACGAAGAAGAATTCAATCACTATATCCGTAACAAACACCACTATCTACAGAAACAACGAATATTCGATTAAAAGGTGAGCAAATAAATCAGTCTTAATAAACAGTAATTAGTTGATAAAACGACGGCGTAATGTGCTAATAGGAATAAATGAGAAGAGGAGGACCGTATCCAAAGACAGAGCCCATGAGTGCGCCGCCGGCAGAGTCGGTGGCGAAGCGGAGGAGGCAAACCGCAGGAGCGGCGGGGACGAGAGCGTTGGGAGGATTAGGATTAGGATTGGACAGAGAATCAGAATCTTGAGGCTGAGAATTCGCGTCAGAATCTGGCGTCGCCATAGTGAAGAAGTTGAACCTCTCTTCTTCCTTTGTTTTCCTCTTTGCTTCTTCTCTTCTCAATTCTTGTGTGTGTGACTGTGATGTTATCCCTTTCTACCGCTCACCACGACGTCGTTTTCTAGTCTCCCTCTTGCTTCTAAACATAAACCCTCCGCAATTTAGTTAAACCAAAAAAAAATCACTTTATAATTAGAAATAAATAATAAAATATCTGAACTTGTTTTCCCCTTTTTCCACTGTTTACTTTATGGTAAAAAGATTTCTTTGTAAAAAATACAATTGCTTTCAGTAAATGGATTAAAGCATTGGTCATTTACTTAAACAAAACATTGGTCATTTAATCGTGACCTTCTTATAAAATAATTATTCAATTATAAGTAATCTACACACGTTCTTAAATTAATGACGAACTGGTTTAAAAATAATTATGCATTTTTTTTTTGTATTTAAAATTTTAGCGGAAACTATTTGTAAAACAATTATTCAAAATATTTATAATTGTACCGAAAAAATTATTCAAATTGCTGAAACTAGAATTGAAAGCATGACATGATCACGGTCATAAAACGATTATTTAAAAATATTTAGATATTAATATACCTCTCTTCGTTGATAATAGAAGACGTGAATAAATTTTATATATGTATAAGGAAAGAGACTTAGTAAGTACCTGCTAATTGTGTTTAATGTGTTTAAACTAGATTATACCGTTCACACAGAGAGGGGGAAAATACATAATATACTTTTTTTTATGAAAAATAGTCTTTTAAATAATAAAAACTTCTTAAAAATTTGACTATGAATGAACAACTATTTCCATTCCTCAAATAATTCAAATGTTTCATTCAAATGTTGCTACCTACCTACTACTGTGAGTACAAGCAGACAAAAGAACTGAAATTCCACAAAAAGCTTAAAAAATAGAATGAATTTTGAAACAATACAAGGAATATAAATGGGATGTATGAATAGAGACTTGTTGATCCAAGAAGGATCTGATGCGAGAGAAAGTAAGTCATCAATTGTTAATCCAAGAAATGTGGAACTAATAATGCTGTTGATAGATTGCTCCAAACTCTACTCTCCATGCCTGATCCTCATGGGAAGTTCCATTGTTTTGAACCACATCAGAATCCTCTCTAAACAGTGGCTGCAGTGCAGACTCTGGTAATTTGCTCTCTGCAAGGTACTGCTTCATGGTAATCATCTCCATCTTGTGTTTTCTTTTCAGCTTGTCCATTTGCTTCTTTAGCTTTTCATTATCTTGTTGCACTTTTGTGAAATTCTCCTGTATAACAAATACAAAAATCAAGAAAAAAAAAATAGAACTGTATAATAATTCTGCACCTATAGTAGTGCACCAAGTTTTATAGCAACCTTCAAGATTTTTACCTCTGCAATAGACGCTGCATGCTCAGATTCTCTTAGTCTGACAAGTAGTTCCCCAGCAGCATGAACAGCTTCTGCAGTTTCTTTAAGTTGAATCTTGAGATTCATGTTCTCCTTTTTCAAGAATTTTGCTTCCCTTTCTCTTTCCACCCTCAATGCAGAAAGCTCAGCAGCAAGAGATTTGGCAAAGCGAGCATGACCCTTCTTTCCAGCCTTGGCCGCTGCTCTCTTCACTTCTGCTATGCCTTCCATTATAGCATTGTGCTTTGCAACTAAATCGTTATATTTTTCTTGGAGATCGGCATAGTGTTCCACCATTCTAGCATGTCCAAGAACTGCTCTTTTCAGTGCATCGTCTAACTCTTCAGTGCACTTTTTCTCTAAACTCAGTTCCATCTCCACCCTCTCTGCCCGCTGACGGTTGGACTCGAGATCAACTCTTAGTTCATCAGTCAAACAAATCCACTCACTTTCCATTTCCGTCCATCTCTGTCTCTCTTTCTCTACCTCATCTCCACTGTTATCCTCAGAAAATACAACACTTTTTCTCTTTTGAATGGATCTTGACATTAACGATAATGAGGATCTTAGTTTGTCGGTGGACTTTCTAACTGGTGCATCGCTACATATTTGCAGCTTGCTTCTCAGATTTTGAATCTCCCTGAGAAGTTCTTCCTTCTCAGCTGCATCAAAAGAGCTGTCTCTATTAGCTACTTCTTCCTGGACTTCCTTAATTTCACATTTTTCCTCTACAATATCTGGTAAATGTTTGTCAGATGAAATGCCTCTTGGAAGCTGCAAACAACGTAAAAGGTAGATCACAAGGGTGAGATGTAAACCTTCAATTGGATAGAACTATATAGTAAATTACAAAAACAACAACTGACCTCGTCTTCATCATTCAACAAGTTATTCTCTTCATGTCTTGTCGTCTGTTTGTTTATCTCTGGATCGTACACAATGATGGAAGATTGTAGTTCTTTTTCTCCTTTCAATTTCTCCACCTAGACAAACCCAAACTAAATTGTCAGTAATGTAAATTCACACTGCAAATATAATTCATGAATGAAACGGCTCCTCGTACCAATTGGTTTAGTTCCTCAATTCTAGCAGCTTGCTCCTTGCAAACATTCTCTAGCTCCTTTTCTCTTGTGATCGCTTTTTCCATTGTACTCTGTGAATCCTTGAAGCAAAAATAATAACAAGATAAGAGAAATGAGCTTTACATGAAACTAATCGCAAAACTTTCTGGGAATTTTCTATGACACATACTTTTGAAACTTCATCTGTCAGCCCATCTGGATTTTCTGCTTCAGTTTCAATCCTTGATTTTAAGTCGCCTTGAACCTCGGTAGAATCCTGATTGCTTATTCTTTTACGGCAAGGTTCACAAAGCAAGGAAGCAGTACTTTCATCGACAGAATATTTCTTCTGCTGCGCTATTTGATCACAAGAATCGTCCTTGTCAATTTCTGAACAAGGTGTTAAGTGATCAAAAGAGAAGGAAGCTGAAGATTTGTTTAATGTTGAGTTTCGCTGATGATAATCAATTATCTGCAATCCCCTCTGAAGGCTTGCGGCCAACGATTCTGTAGGACCTGGAAAAACCTTGCTTGATCGTAGCGACAATCGCATCTTCTCACCCTCTTTAAGTGATTGTCTTAATATATCTTTACTGGAACTCAAATTCTCCTCTGCCACATTGTTCCAACTTCCCAGACAACTTGATGAAAAAGCCACACTTTTCCTCTGGACATTTCTGATTTTTGGAGACTCAGACAACGGAGGTTCCTCAAGTATTGGAGATCGACCACATGAGCTAACTGAAATGCTATCTCTGAATGAGGATTTAATTGACCTTGAGACATTAGCTGTGCTTGCAAAGTCATCAGCTGAAGTATACAAGGTGGTAGTTGATCCCTCACTTTCCTCGGCACAAAGCTTACTTAGTGTGTCTTCAAAGCATACTTCCTCCTCTATTTCAATTTCATCACCACTGGTCATATCTGCATCACCATTTTCTGCAACAGAATAATACTGGACACTATCTTCGCTGACAGATATGTTTCTAGGATTCCCTTCACATGAATGATACAATTCATCAATCTGCTGGCGTAACTGCCTTATGTCTTCCTCGTTCACATTTACCTGTTCATCAGTGTCTTTATCAATGCAAGGCATAAGTATAGAGCGGTTTAAGCTGACACGCAGCTGATTGAGACTGTCCCGTACATTTCGTCCTTGGAAGTATCCATTTTTAATCCCATCCGAGCAACGAACCTCGGCTTTTGCTCTAATAAGTTCTTCCTGTACTCAAACATGCGTAATTCATGGATGTTATATCTGCAGCAACCCCTTTTAAAAGAAATTCAAATAAAGTATTGGGGGAAAACAATACCTTCAGTTGCCGGATTTGATCACTTAAATCATTAACATCATCCTCCTTTATCTCATTGATAACAGGTTCATTTCTAATGGTTCTTACTCGCTGTCCAAACCTGAGTGTGCGCAAAGTTTCGCTGTTATTCCTACAATCAACAGATACAATGGTTACCACTAGAAACAAATACAATATGTCAGGCATACACGTGATTAAAAAAATGCTCCTTGGTCCAGGTAAATTACTTGTTATCCGGGGAGATGGAACATATTAACGAGAGTTTGGCATTTCCACCAAGTGATTCTTGTAGTAAACTTGTTAAACAGGAATTCCTGTTTGAAGCTTCTGCTTTTCCGGAGAGTGTTTCTTTAGTCAGGACATCCACTAAATGCCTACAGCAGTGAAATGAAATAGAGGTTAGAAAGAGGAAAAATAAGGACGAGATGACTTCACCCATTAAATAAAGAAAGAAGACCAAGTTATTGCTTTAAACCAACTCTAGATGCCGTCCAATGCACTTTGAACTTAAAATTGCAATAAACAGTTAAATTCACAAATAATAATGTCAAATATCTTGAGAAATGGAAAACAAGAGAACCATATATTGGGGTAACTGAAAAACTAGCAACCCAAACTGCAGAAAATATGAACTGAATGTAATCTAGTCATGGCATGGCATCTTACCCAAGCTGAGATAAGGACTTCTTCACATTTTTGTTTTCCTTTAGACATTGCTTGCCTGCATCCTCAACTTTGTTCCTGTCCTGTCCGGCAAGATCAATAAGGCTAATTCTGCTAGATTTTGAACTGCTGAAACCATTCGATGATTGCCCCTGCAGCACCAGTCAAAGAAAGAAAACCAGAAGCAGCAATTAAATAAGAGTGAAAGTATCAATATCAATCTGTCTCGATAAGAAAAAATGTTAACTATCTGCAGCCAGTCATGTTAAATACAATTATAGCGGTAATACCTTACACCAAGATTCAATCACAAAAGTTAAAATGATATGTGATCTAGAGCTCTTAGAATTTAAGCTTGTTGCTCCAACTTTTCTGCTTGAAAGTCCCTGAAGCATATAAAGACCAATTTAGTAAGCTGATGAAGTACATTTAGCATGCAGATATCCAATTTTCAGCAATATAATTGCTCTGATACTTCCCTAGTCCCTACCTTAATCAGAATTTGTATCACATCATCATAGCTAGTAACATATTCCTCAGTCAGATTCTCTATATACAACGCATTTTTGGAATCATCTTTCATCTGCAATAATTTGAACCAGCCATAATAAGCATGCAGCAATGGAAAACCAATGCATTTAGTAAATAGTTTAATGACATATCGTAATACAAAAGGATGACATATGCATGCCTCAAGGTTGCGCTGGGTTGGATCCAGTAAGTCCCCAATTTGTTCATTGTATATCTGTTTCAAACAATAGAACAAAGAAATACAAGATCAGTATCATAAAATAATGAAGCCAAAATGAGAAATTTCATAATAATCACCTCAAGAAAAGAACATCGACATTGATAGTTGAATTGTTTCCCATCAGATGCTTGCTGCTCCTAATATAGTAATTGAAATGAAAAATTGTTAATACTCAGAAAACATGGTAAAAAATGGATTTAGTGGCTCAAGCTGGAAGTAAAACGTACTCTATCAAGCTCAGAAAACAACATTTGGAAGATCCGAGGAACAATTCCCTTGTGACTCTGAGGCGAGGGCTCCTCAAACATGGCACTTGGGGGACCCCACATTGTATAAGTCTTTCCACTTCCAGACTAACAAAGGATTAAAAGAAAATTAAAAAAAAAAATGTTCAACACTTAATAGACAATCAAGATTACCGTAATATAGCAAACATGAAGTAGTAGTACCTGGCCATATGACAGAATTGAAGTGTTGTAACCATCCAAAGCATTTTTAACCAAGGGGACACCCACTGACTGAAAAATATCTTCCTGAACAAACAAAAGCAAACATAAATCACACTTATCTTCTCTTATGATTATGAAGCAACAACATGGAAGTAAATAAAATGAATTTCTAGCTGTTTCCCTCATAAAGCAAGTCATATAAATAGTAACTAAGTATCTTAATCCTGTAAGAGAAAATTATTGAAAGATCAAATATATTTGGTTTGGTTTTCATTTATAGTCATATAAATAGTAAGTAAATTGCCTCAATACATACAAAATTAATGAAGGATTAAAAGAATATAAGTCACAAATACACGATGAAGTGAAGTTTTTTACCTGATTGGTGTTCGAATCAAAAACAGAATCAAAGGTAAATTGCCTATCCCCGACACACAAGGTGTCAGAAGAAAGCTTCTTAACAGTTCGATCTCCCTCTATTCCATTGCTGTTGGTAGGTCTGATTCGAACTACAACCTGTGTCAAAATTAAATTATAAGCAAACAAAAAGCAGAAATTTTGCACCTACCCATCTTCAGATTCACAAATTACAACTTCAACATTCAAAAACTAAGCTCAAAAAAGAGAAAAAAATCGTACTTACCTTCACTGGGGGGTCTAATTCCAAGGGGGGTTTCGATTGGTGGAGGTTGTTCTGAGAAGTTGAGGCTTTTGAGTGTGATTGCTTGATTGTGGAAGGCAACGATTGGTCATGGTTGATCAAGATGTTGGGATCGGTGGGGGGAGTGTTCTCTGCATCTGAATTTGGGATTTTAGAGTTTGAAGTGGGTTTGTGCTTGGAAGAGAACGATCTGGGAAGAAAGTTTCTGAGAGATGTTGAGGAAATGGTGCCAGAAAAACGAGTCTCTGAAGTTTGTGTATTACTGAATTGCCTCATGGTTAAAGGCTTCGCAGAGCAGGTAGATAAACTAGTAATGGATCTATACACAACAGAGAGAAGAAAAGAAAGATAGAAAAACAGAGAAAGAATGAGAATTTTGGATTCAAACGTTCACAAGAGTGAAGACAGATAAGAGAAAACAAGTTTTTGAATCCAGTTATGTTTAGATGACCGTTGCAAAAGGATAACAATGACGAAATGACTAAGCTACCCCTGCGTCTTTCCTAAAGACAAATATGATTGCTTCTGAGGAAAAAAAATAAATATTAAATTTAAATTGTGCTTTTGTTGTGATTATGACTTTATTATAAGGCTAAAACATCTCAATTATGCAATTTAAGCACTAATCAAATATATAAACATAGACCCAATAACAATGACTTAAATTATTTGAGATGAGAAAGGGCAAGAATTGTTAGAAAAATTATTGCTCTAATCTTTTTCGTGTAAGGGTGTGTGTCAGTAACTAATGATAATATAAACATGTTTAAACGTGATTTTTATCACTAATATTAATAATTAGAATAAATATAGTTTATAGACATATTTTAAAATGAAAAAAAAAATTCAAGCACACGTTAATTTAACACGTAAATTAATAAATATTTGTGATAATTTATTTCTTATTTTCTAAGTAACAATTCTTGTTTTAAATAAACTATTATGAATTATTTTGAAATTATACTTGTTTTTTTATTTTTTTCTGTTCATAAAACATTTAAAAATAATTAAATTTAAATTTAAAAGTTTATCGGTATAATTTAAAAATTATTTACAATGCATGAGGACGACAAATAAAAGTGTCATCATAGTTTTGTTCTATTTAGTTTTCTTGACAGAAGTTTTAGTTAGATTACATGATAATGTATTATTTATGTTTTTTTCTTTAGTTATAGTAAAGTTTTAACGAAACATATTCTTAAACATCGTTAAATTTAAATAGAAGTGTTATGAATATTTGATATTTTTTATTTTATAATACTAAATACACATTCCATTAATACTTTTCAATAAATAGTAACTGGTAATTACGTTCCATTAATACACAAAAACATTTAAAGCTATCTAGTTATAACTTCGTACCTATGTATAAATAAATAAGCTATCTCGTTTGTGAAAATATTACAATACTCAGTTCAACTATTCTCTTATGTGTAATTTATCTTCTTTGATAATATTTGCTTTGAATAATTGTTACAGTGATATTAATTAACTTTCTATATTTTATTTTTTAATATTTTTTAGTAAATAGTGCTATTTAAGTTGTTTTTTAATTTTTAAGTTTGAGTTTATAAACAGAAAATATCTATTTGATAGGAAGATAATTTATTCTCTCGTTCTTTTTATTGATTTTAATATTTTTAGTTTTTTTTTTTACATGAAAAGTTTTATTTGTTAACTCATGGTTTGAGGTTAATTGTAATTTTATTTGTCGTAAAAATTATTATTTAAAAAAAAAATTAGAAAGTAATATAAAATAAAAAGGAAAAAAATGAAAAGAATAACAAACAAAATGAAAATTTTTGTTATGGTTGTGGAGGTAAAATTCATCGGTTTTATATTTGTGGTACACCAGAATATCTTGATGAATTTTACTAAGAATTATTGAAAAAATATTGGAACAGTGATTTTTATTATTGCCACATGGATGTTATCACCTTAATTTTAGTGATTTTTGTGTTGGTCTACAGAAAAGAAAAAATTAACCTTATTAGTAATGTGGGATATTGACAAATCAAAAGTGATAATAATTTTATAAAATAAAAGGTGATATAGAATTATTAAGAAATAGAACTTTATCATGCTAATTTTTTTTATAAAGATTACAAAAATATTTTACATTTTAATATTATTAAAATGCTATGAAATTTTTCTAAGACCATGAATATTTTACTCATGCCATGATTACATTTTAGTATTTTTTTATATAGTATTTATTATATTGATTGTTTGTAGTATGTATTTGAGTAAATAATTAATATTGACACTAGCTAGTGTAACAACTTACATAATTCTCAAGAATAACAAGAATGAATTTTGACACTAGTCACAAAAATGAAGAAATATGTCAAGTTAATAGTAAAAGAACTCTTACAGATGTCAAGAATATTAATCCAAAAATATATGTCTTGTAGTGAAATAACTCATACAAAATTATAAAGAATAAAATTTTGTTCTCTTATTTGATAATCCAAAAAGTCATTGTTAGTAAAAGATTTTTAGTTCAACAAGAATCTTGTAGTTTACTAAAAGATTTTCAATTCAACAAGAAACTTGTAGTTTATCTTCTTGCAAAATACCATTACCAACTATATATGAAGATAATGTTACAAACAATAGTCTGTTAAAAAATGTCAAATTAAAGAAGATAGAATGAAACATATGTTTCCAAAAAAGTTCTACATATGATCTTCGAAAGATTGATGATATATGCATTTTACAAGTTTTTTAAAGTGAGAATTTACAAAATATTTGTAGAGAGTCATTATTGAAAAAGACTTATGATCAATTGGTATATAAATTTTATTGTCTTAAAGAAGATAACTTGCATAAAAATAATAAATAAATAAGTTTTGTTCTCTTTTTCCCTTTATCATAAGTTTTTCCTTGTGAGTTGTTCTGACAAAGTTTTTAGTATTTCTATACGATAGACGTTAATATATTGAAGAATTATATATACATATATATTATTTAGGTTTTTGTCGTGTGATTTTTTTATAAAATTTAAGACGCCAATTAAGATTGTATCGTTTAAGTTATATATATATATATATATATATTAATGAGGATATTTTATATGTTTCAATAAATTTAATAAGTATATATATAAATATACTGAGAAAGGTATGAAAATAAATAAAAATTAAAAGTTATGAAAATTTATAGCTATTAAGACTACTTAAAGAATAAT
>Ga0099825_1006057_pt1 | contig 15293 bp, 9 predicted proteins | sample SiratroredBW_FD_76838 | JGI IMG/M metagenome (GOLD analysis project Ga0099825, IMG submission 76838) | Root nodule microbial communities of legume samples collected from California, USA - Siratro red BW | ecosystem: Host-associated > Plants > Roots > Nodule | place: USA: California | collected... | reverse complement strand
GTATTTTAGACAAATATAAAAGAAAAAGAAAAAAGGTAGTAAATTACAAAAAAAAAAAAATTAAAGCGAAAAAAAAAATATCTCAACGAAAAAAAAAAAACTTATATTAATTATATAATTAATTATCAAAAATAGTTTAATATTTTATCTATTTGGTTTGATAATAATAATAATATATTTTGTGATTAAGATAATAAAGTAGTTGGTATACAAGGAAATCAAAATAGACCAGGATTAACAAACCTTGGTGCTTGTTGGTTGTCGCAACCGGAGTAGCGATGCGGACGGCGAACAAAATATATTTATTTTGATTTTCAAAATAGAGAAGTCGCCACCATAATTTATTAAAGGAAAACTATGGAAAACCGAAAACAAGATAAGGCAAGTTCGCAAAACCGGATTTAGAGTCTGGGAGTCGGTTATGTGTGAGGAAGGTACTAGCACCTCACAACGCCCGCCTTAGGGCGGTACCTTTAATTAAACGAGTAAAAGAGTGTGATTTTTTGAAATATTTATTTTTCCCAAAAACGAAATAAAATGCAAACAATAACAAACAAAAATATTTTTTTTGTAAAAAGGGGAGCCTGACAAGGATTTGACCTCGCTTCTACGTATCTCTATTGAGGATGGAGAATCAGGGTTACGTAGTTCTTTGATTGATAGAATTGTTGGTTGGTTTGATATTTTAAACTTTTTGAAAGCTTGTGTTTGAAAGTAGGGTAAGTGAATGGCTTCAGTGTCAGGTTTAAAGCCTGGGCTTTAGATATCAGTGCCAGGTTTAAAGCCTGGGCTTTGAGAAACGGTGTCAGGTTTAAAGCATGGGCTTTGAGAAATGGTGCCAAGTTTAAAGCCTGGACTTTTAGAAACAGTGTCAGGTTTAAAGCCTGCGCTTTGAGAAACGATGTCAGGTTTAAAGCCTGGGCTTTGAGGAGTGGGGTATATATCAAATTTGGTGTTGAAAAATAACATGCAACAATTATATGCAACATAGAATTGATACTTTAATTTCAACAGGATCATGCATGCAAAAATGGAACGTGACAATGCTAAGCTTAAATATGTGAGTTTTAAGTGGTGTAGAGTGGTTTTTGGTATTTGTGGAGGCAATTTTGGAATTTAGAAAGGTATGGATACAGTTCCTAATTAAGGGAGGTGTAGGAAGTAACTCCACCAATCAGCAACTCAATTTAGGTTGAAAGCATTTTGGTAATTGAAAGGAACATGGGTATAAAACTCAATTAATGGAGGTGCAGGAAGTAACCCCACCCATTAAAACTCAGCTTATGGCTAGGGACATTTTAAGGATTGTGAAGGGCTGGGGTGTAGATCTTAATTACTTGGGTGCAGAAAGTGAACCCACTAGTCAGAAACCCAACTATTGTTAAGGGCAGTTTGGTAACTGGAGAGAGGTGCAGGTGCAGATTCAACATGTGGGGTGCAGAGAGTACCCCCACTAACCAAGAACCCATCTAGGGTTTGAAAGGCACGTGCACAGTAGAGGATTCGTGGGAGAGGAAGGCATGGCTTGCGAAGGCGGTGGCGAACGACGATAGACGCCACCGACGACGACGGCGATACATGGCGTTGTCGACGGTGACCGCGGCGGCGAGGGGTATTGGCTCGGCGGCGCATGGCAACATGAGGCAAGATGGCGTTTGGGGGTGTTTTAACGGCGTCAATGGTGGTTTGGGTGTGTTTTAATGGCGTCAATGGTGGTTTGGTTGTGTTTTAATGGCGTCAGTGGTGGTTTGGGTGGCTGCTGCATCATGCTTAATGGTTCCCTGGATGCTACGGGTTGAAGATCCTTAAACTCACCTCCAATAGGCACGCTACTGATTCCTCTACCAACATGATTTGATCCATTTTCAACAAGGTTTGACGTTTCCTTTACTGGAACAAGAGCAGAGGCAGCTTCAGGCTGAACTCGATCCTTTGCATCAACCAACAGCTTGTTCTCTCCTCTGCGGTTGTAGGAATTTTCATCCCAACACCATTTGCTGGTTGAAGCGGCAGATTTCGATGCATGGTGTATGTGGAGGGTTGACAGCGTCATGGTTTTTGGTGGAGGAGCGCGATGCTTGTGTGGTGGTGATAGCAAGTTGAAGGCTTCTGGTTGACTTAATGAGTGGAGAAGATGCTTGGAGGTGTATGGAAGGAGGTGACATTCATGGGAGTGTTGTTTGGCAGATGTTGTTTGGCTGATGCAACAGGAACGAAGTCTCTCCATGGTTGCTGTCATGGTGGTGTGGTGAGGATCAGTAGTTGCTATGGTGGCACGATGAAGGTGAGTGGGGTCGTGGGTTGAGGCATGGCTGGTTGAGTTGCATGGTAGCGGCGGTGTATTGGAGGGTTGGTGGTCGGCGATGGTGTCTTCGAATTGTGGGGTTTGAGACATGGGGACCCTCGTCGACGACGAGGGTGTAACTCGGGTTGATGGTATTAGTTTTGGGGCATGCGGCTTCAGTGGAGGTGACGCGAGGCTTGAACGTGGCCGTGAGGGCGGAGTAATGAGTTTAGTGAGGTTGCTGTGACGACGGAGGTGCGTGGGAGGTGCTGAGACGGTGCGGGAAGCTTGCAATGGTGGTGCAGGTTGGCTGCGTTAGGGTGCGACGGAGCTTGCGATGGTGGCATGGGGGAATAGAGGCATTCGGAGGAAGATGCATGGTGAGGCATGGCTTGGCTCGGTGGTGGTGCTGTTGTGGAAGTGCAGTTTGGAGGCAAGGCTTGGCTCGGTGGTGGTTATCTTGGTGCGTAGCTTGGTGCAGCGCATAGTGGTGTTGCGATTTGGAGGTCCAGGGCTGAGGCATGAGTTTTGAAGAAGCGCTTCGAATTGTGAGAAGAGGAAAAATCTTGGCTTTTTGTTCTTCAGTAAGCGAAGAAGATGAAGTGCGAATGATGGTAGTGATGGGACGTGTAAGCAAGGTGCTTCGGAATGGGAACCGTTAGCATGTGGAGACTCTGGCCATTCATTTGGAGGTTGGGTTTCATTTTCTTATGGGTAGAGCTTAATCGCCATTGGCAGCGGACATTCCTCTCTTCTCAGCTCGCGCTCTTCGGTGGTTACCTTGGGGTGACACATGGGAGGCTTGGGCAGCGGCACAAGGTGGTGGCACAAGGTGGTGACGGTTCTTGGAAATTTTAGAGATTGATGAAGTCTCGACCATGGTTGCATGGGGGTGTTTTAATGGCAGCATGTGGTTGTGCATGAGATATGCATGCATGGTGGGAGGTGTCCGATGTATAGCTTAATGGATGCAGTGGAAATGCAGGGTGGACTTTGATGTGTTCATGGGGATGCATGCTAGTGCCATAAGAATCATTTGTAGTTTTTTTTATGCAAAAAAAAAAAAAATGTATGAATGTAGAGAGAAACTCAATAAAAAGAAAAAGCATACCACCTGAAGTTAGTCCTCTTTTTTCCTTTGTGTTTTTTTTCTTTCTCTTTTTCAGTCTCCTTCCTTTTTCCAGTGTACCTCCTCTGACTCCAATGATCCCGTGCCTCTCCCCCAAAATGATTTGTGCCCTCTTCTTTTTAATCTCCTTCTTTTTTTTATTTGGATTATTATTATTTTTTATTTTTATTTTTTGAAATCAAGGTGGTATAGAGAAGTTACCAATTTTTGACTCCTTCTCCTTGTTATTATATTTTTTATTTTTAATAATTAATACTAAAGATGAATATATCCAAGAACGAGACTGAAGCCACTTTTTAATGGTCATAAACTATTAATTATTAATTTTATTTTTGTGAAGTGAAGAACATGGGTTGTTTTGAACAGTTTCACAATTCTTTTTTTTTTATTTTTTAAGAAAATATTAGGTAGAGTTAGGAGAGTGAGAAGTTAGAGAGTTGACTCTTTATTTACTGTTTTATTTATTATTTTTATTTATTATTATTTTTACCCTAAACTTGCAAATCAAGTTTGAAAGCAGTTATTTTACTGATATATTTATTTATTTATTATTTTTTTCAGATTCTGTTGTTTTAATTTAGATATTTTTTATTTTATTTATTTTCTTGTTATTTTCATTTTATTATTATTATTATTATTAATTATTTATTTATTTTATTTTTTAAAATCACCACCTTTTTTTTAGTCCCTTTTTTTGTAATGGAAAAATTCAATTTATTTTATTTTATTATTATTATTATTTTTCAAGAAAGCTTAAACTAATAAATATATTTTTATGTTATTATTCATTTTTATTTCTCTTTATTTTTTATTATTATGCTTTAAAATATTACCCGGACAAAATCGGCTGTTGACATTGGTCCAAAGTTACGAATGATGAAGGCTAACATGTTAATGATTACAAACTCATAAAGATAGAATAAGGAGAATGGTAAGAGCTTGAAAGAGATATGGTTATGCATATCTTCTAACACATTCTTGAGTAGTCGCTAGTGAGGTGTTAGAAGATGAACATCTTAGTGTATTGTTTGCATTAGCATGTAAAGAGAGTACTCAATAACAAGATGACATGAAAGAAGAGATAAAGTCATTTCATCTTAATAATATCTGGTTCTATATTTAAGGGCTTTAGGTTGGTCAGTTATAAATGGATTTTCAAGCAAAAAGATGGCACTCCTAGAACTGACAACAAAGATTCCAAGCTAGACTTATGGTTAAGAGCTTTATTCAAAAGGAATGAATAGATTATAATGATGTTTTCTCTTTGATCGTGGAGCACAAATCTATTTAGATGTTGTTAGCCATGATTATTGAGCTCAACCTTGACATAGAATAGATGGATGTTAAGACTGCATTTTTATATGACTTAGATAAACCATCTACATGAAGCAACTTGAAAGATTTGAGGTAAGAGACAAGAAGGATTATGTTTCTAAGTTAAATAGAACCTTGTTTGATCAGAAGAATTCCTAAGGCAATGGGAAACAATTTGATGAGTTCATTGTGAGCATTAGTTTTAAATGTAGCAAGTATGACAATTGCACCTACTTTAAGTTTCTAGTAGAAGGTTACTTCATGTTGTATGTTGATGACATCTTGGTAAGAATTAATAGTAAATCTAAAGTTGATAAAACTAAGGTTGAGCTAAATAAGGAGTTTGATACGAAAGACCTTAGAGCTACTAGGAAGATTTTGGGGGTTGAGATCAGTAGACAAACTAATTTGAAAAATTTGTACTTCATTACTAAAAAACCGTTGAATAGTGACTGAAATTAGTGATCAAAAAATTCAATCACTATCAATGATCGAATTAGTGACTAAAAATTATTTTGCAATTTAGTGACTGAAATAATGACCAAATATTTAGTCACTTTAATAATAATAATAACATTGTTATTATTATTCTTACTATTAATATTATAATTATAAATATTATTATTATTTTGATAAAATAATATTAATAAGAATAATAATAACTACTGTATTACTATTATTATAATAATATTAATGATAATATTATAGTTTTATATAATAATAATAATATTTATAATTATAATTATAATAATAATATTATTATTATTATAATATAATATTAATAATAATTATTATTATTATAATTATAAGTATAATAATAATCGTAACATGACATAAAAAATTGTTGTGGTTTGATGGTTACGAGTTATGTCAAGCTACTGAGAGGTCTTGGGTTCTGTCATCAGTGACTGAAAAATCGGTCAACGAGCTCATTTGTAAGCTCTTAAGTGGTTTATGGTGAATCGCTTAAAAGAATCTTGGTTTATGGTGGAGTCAAACAATCTACCAAAGATGTTCCAATTGAAGGATTTGTTGACTTAGACTTTGTTGGGTGTTTAGACACGATGAAATCTCTTACGAGCTATGTGTTTAATGCCTACTGTATTGCTATTGGTTGGAAGGTTAGTTTATAGAAGGTAGGCAAAGTATATTGCCATGATAGAGGTTGTGAAAGAAGCTTTATAACTGAAGGGTCTAGCCAAAGAGTTGAAGGTGCAAAACCAGGTTGTTATTGTCTACCGTGACAACAATAGTGTTTAGGAACCAAGTCTCTGTGGAAATTTGTGAAGAACTGGGTTTGAAGGTTCTAGATCGTCTAATGCAGTAGAGAGTTTGATAGTTTAAGAGTGTTTAATGTACAAGACCATCTATCTTCTTCATGTGTTTAATATTCTTATCATAGTCCTTCTATTTTGACCTTTCGAGCCTAGATGTGAAACGTTATTCACCTTGTATGAACTATTATAATCAACCAAGAGTTAATAGTTCACTGTGAGAGAAACATTTGACTTGTAATCTTTGTTCTTAGTGAATTTTTTACCATAGATGTATATTAAAATTAGTTAGCACTTCAATTGAATCTTATTAATTTTCTTTATATTTTTCTTCATTACTCTTTTCTAATTTCCAATGAAATTTGAGAGAAAATCCCACCACCATGAATGTGACAAAGAGATGGAAACATCACACAAAGATGGTCAATAACAAGTGTAGAATTATTGTTGGCACTGCTAGAAAAGGAGAGAAAATTCGCGTAACTGTGCACTGATACTTCAAGTAAAAAGAAATATTTTTAAAAAATGAACTTTAGATCTAACTCAATCTTAACAAACTGACTTGTAAGGTGAGATTTGTACGTACTTTATAAACTATTAAACTTTTATATCTCTAATTGATGTGAGATCTCCAATAAATACGGTATATATTTTAACTAGCTAGTTTTATCCGTTAAAGATAAATATCTTAATTTATGTTGGATGATATAAGCTTCTAAGATAAATATGAATATATTGAATCTTAACACGGTATAAATATGGATGTTTAAATCGGATCTTAGATACTCAAAGTAAATATATTTGAAATAGTTAAAAAAAGTCACCACGTTTTTGTTAAAACGAACACGTTTTACACTAGTGAAAGAGGCACGAGAATTTCGGTTATGATGAGGTTGCCACTAATGGAAGAATAGAATAAATGATATTTTTATCAACAAAGATGGTTGCTTCCAAAAGTAGAAGAAAAACCGACAAGCTCTGAGTTTGAGGAAGAAAAATGGTGACATAGTGAGTAAAGTTGGAAATTATCTAGTGTTCTTTATTTAAAATAAAAAGTAATGGAAATAAATACTATCTTAATCCGTAAGTAAAATAAACGAGTAAGACAGCGGGTAACAATATATAGTTAATTTTCAATTGTTTTGAAGTGACATTATCACTTGGACCACATTTCAAAGAGTTAAATCCGTATTACTCAAGCTTCATATGGTCATAGATAGACCACCCCTGTCGGATCTATAAGCAGTTACAATTGTCCCATGAAGACTCATTCTCGTTAGGGCTTCGATGGTTTCTATTAACCAAGCCACTATCTATGAGAGTGTGTTTCTATTTTAGTTGGAATACTCAAACTAATTTTCATTTCCCACAAAATTTTGAGCCTGACTTGCTTGCTATTGTTTTCAGATTCAATTAAAAAAGAACAATTTACCACGAACTCCGATAGGTTTAAAGCTATAATGAGTTGTTCCTTTTTCTAATTCCAGTTAAGTTCAACTTCACACAGTTTCCTAATTGAGATTCAAAGACAAATTAAGTCGTCGACTATTTTTTTAGTGACACGTAGTGTCCTATAGATAAGTTGGATTAAATATTAAATTAAACAATAAGTATATATTTTTTTTGAAACAATAATAGTAACCGTGAAGAAATCTTTTCAAAAACAATATTTTCTCACCCACCATTACTATATTGAGCATAAAAAAATAACAATTTAAAGATAATTTGTAATTGCATGAATTTTGATCTCATTTCTGTTCATGGGTGGGTAGGCAACAAATCTGCCATCATCCTCCTTTCTATCCTTTCAAATTATCCTAAATCCATAAATCCAAATAGAAATAATATGTACCTCCTTACATTGAGAAATCACTTAAAACAAACACGGTATAGGAGAAAGAGAAAACAAAAATAATTGAACACAGAAAAGAAATATGAACACTCAATTTTCTTAAAATTATCATTGTTTGACTCATTATGACAAGTAAACTCAAATGATTATAAAGGCGTTATTAAATCATGGAGAAATCACGGAGAAATCACTTAAAACAACACAGTATATGAGAAAGAGAAAGCAAAAGTAATTAAACACAGAAAATAAATATGAACACACAATTTTTTTAATTATCATTATTTAACTCATTATGACAAGTAAATTCAAATGGTTATAAAGGCGTTATCAAATCATATTTTTCACTAGTTGAAAAAACAAGTGAAAAGTGATAATTCCATTATCTTATTGTTTCTGTGATCTACTATAATGACAAATATAAAAGAAAAGTAGTAAATGAGAAAAAAATAGAAAAAAATAAAAATCAAAGCGAAAATAAAAATATCTTGCGAAAGAGAAGAATACTGACAATCAATTATCTTAATTGTGTAATTAACCAGAAATAGTCCCTTTTTTGTCTGAGTCTTAAATAGTAATTACAATTTTTGCAATTAATACTGATAGGACAGGTAGCTGGTATGCGAGAAAATGACAAGAGATAAGGAAAAACAAACCTTGGTGCATGGTGGTCCATTAATGAAAGCTATTAATTAGATGACTAAGTTGCATGGTATCCAGTTTGTGGAATGTTCGTATCCGTTTTTTAACTACAAATAAAGTCTTCTTCTACTTGTAACTGTAATTCACTACCTACCATAGGTCTCACACATGTTCCATGAAATTTAACTATTTGATGAAATTGGTCAAAAAAAGTTGCTCAACCCATGTAGAAAGGAGTCAAAAAGAAAAGGTAAAGACATTACAGCCCTCTAACTATATATGTTCACAACAGATCGTGTCTGTGCTCCACGTTGTCTAAGATCTACAAGTATTGAGCCTCTGAAGGAACCTTCCTAATCTGAACAGATTCGTTTTACATTAGATTTAACTAAAAACTTGTGTATAAGAGAGAGGGAGATCTGAGAAGAATGCTGCTATGATTCTTCAGCTCGGCTTTCTGCCATTCGTAGTCACATTTATCATATTTGTAGAGTTTTAGCCTTCCAAAAATCTGCCTTCTGTCACTAAGTCCTGTGTTTAACACACGTATCCACATATACCTCACATTGCAATGTCTTTCTTCCATGCTCAACGGTTCAGAACAATGGAAAATCCATTCCAAGTTATCAACCGTGCCTACTGTGCTCCTTACACTATCAATCTTCAAATTAACACTGAGCAAGGTGTCACTTACGACGCAAACAATCACCGTCGTTTTTATATCAAACATCGCTTTTTAACAGCTCACCACCGTCGTGTCTTGTATGATGATGCCGGAAACCCTGTCCTTACTCTATACAAGAAGGTTTGGCTACTCTCACCTATTATACTCCTTCATTTCCCACATCAAATTACCTTATTATAGTCTTAGAATTTGATATTTCCATTTTATCTTTAATATTAAATATCTAGTTTTTTTTTTATTTTTTATTTCATGTGAAGTTGCAGTTTTCTTACTATTTGTAACCTTAATTTACGCATGGTTTTATAGTTTTTCCACTTCCTCTTAGGGTTGTTGATTGCATGATTGGATCGTACCGTGTTCATGCATTTCCTCTTATATCCTGTTCCACGCATGATCTTCTGACAAATTCAATGTCAATATTTCAGCAAGATCTGTTGTTTGAATTTTCATCTTATTAGTTACTAAACTATGGACGAATTTCTTATATAGATCATGACAATGCACCAGCGATGTAAAGTTTTCAGGGGTAAAAACAATGATTCCTCCGAATTGCTCTTTTCGGTGAAGAAAACGGCAATGCTCCAGAGGGGAGTGATTAGATTAGATGTATTCCTCGCAAACAACAAAGAAGAAAGTGTGTGTGACTTTAGGATAATCGTTTCAGCAAACAAAAGTTCATGCGCTGTTTATGCAGCTGAATCTCCTACAGTTCTTGCCAAGGTATGTACTGTTCTGTTCTACTAAATATTTTATAACAATGTTGGAGAGTTTCTACATTGGATGCAAGATATCACATATTGCTACAAAAGAGTAAGAAGATAGAAACATAATTATTTATCATAATTCTGAGAAGAGATGATAGAAACATAATTGTATTATAGTGATTCTCAAAACAAAGAAAATAACAAACATATAAGTGTACAAAGACTCTAGTGATATACCAGTAGATTAGTTATTACTAACAATTACAAATTATTAACAATTACATTATCATCCGTGGACTTATGGTAGATCTTTGAGCACCATAAGTTTATCATGAAACTTAGTCAATGAGGACCTAGAGAGAGGCTTAATAAGGATATCAACAACCTGAAATTTTCCTGGTAGGTGAATTAGTCAAACAAGTTTTTAAGATCTTTATTTCAGCAAACCACAACACCAAGAAAATAATGAAGGGATCAAGATCTTTAAGAATAAATCGAGTATAAAGAAAAGTAATATGCAGTGAAAGATGTTAAATGAAAATGATTTCATAAAATACTCATAAAACTTTTGTATATTATATAAATAGTTAATGCAGATTTTCGTTGATGATACCGATATTATTATAATGATTTTTTTTATTTTGAGAAAGTCTATGATCATGTATACCAGATTGGTATATTCGTTAATGAGATATTTAATTTTTTAGAGATTTAGATGAGTTGAAGTATTATTACTGTGTTTAGTGTATGTTCATATAAGATGAGTTGAAGTGTTTATATATCATATTATACATTAGTGAACATAGTAATTATTATAGTTTGTGTTTCTCTCTTCAATGTAGATGGTGAATAATGGTGGCTTCTATGTCGAGGTCTATCCCCATGTGGACTACGCATTCATAGTTGCACTACTTATCATTATCAATGACATTAAATTCTATTACGATGAGCTGCTGAATTTGACAACCAAAATGACGCCATTGGTAGTGGGCATGATCACCTGAAGGAGTTCCCAAATAATTTCACTCTGGATCGTGGACCGAATTAAAAGTACACAGGTTTGATTCAAGTTTGAATATAGAAAACAATGTTTTTGGTTTTGGACGACATTTGAAAATGTGTACTTCAACTTAATTAAGTGTATGAAATTATGTTTAATCGTGTTTTTAATTTTAAAATTTACCAAATCAGTGACTTTAGCCTTCTGGTTTAATTGTTTAAATCAAATTCTGATATTATTTAAATTAACAAAATTAAGTGTTGGTATTTAGTGATTTTTAAATTATTAATTTTTTTAATTAGAAAAACTAAAATCACTAATTAGTGTTTTAGAGTTTTTTATTTAATATTAAATTGCTTAAATTTAAACTGTAAATAAACTATAGTGGGTTTTTCATATTCATTTTTTTTTTTAATTTTAAAACTTATTTTTCCAAGTGTCACTTAATATTTTAGTGTATATCACGCAAAATTATTTCTGAAGTTACAGGATTTATAGTACAATCGTGAAATTATAAGTTTGAGTATATAATAGATTGCAAATGTTTAAGATGTTATTCTTCAAAAACTCAATTCAATAGGACATACATGGTAATAAAGTTTTAGTGGAAAATTTATCTGATTATCATCTTTCTCTTTAACGGAGGCTTAATTTTCTGTATGTAATTTCAAATGGTAAAGAAGCAACAATAGAGAAGCTAGGAAGCTGTCAGAAAAAATAAGTGAGTCTGAAAGTTGAAATGAAGAAGGTTGTGTTGGTTTGAGTGAGAAATTGTCTAAACATATTTACTGATAAAAAAACTAAAGCAATTATTTCCTGCAAGATATACAATGTTTCTTAGTACTTCTATTTTTAGATTTATTTAGATTTTTTTCTCTCTCATACGGATTACGGATGATCTAATAGGAGTATATACAGATTTAGATCTATAAATCGCAAAGTAATTCAGCGGTAAGAAATGTTGTACGAATAGATGGATGCAGTTAGAAATTTTCAAAGGACAAAATATTACAATGGAACAATATGAGCAATGGCATATTAGGAGAAGTAAAGGGTATCTCAGTTGCTGCAACTGGTTAAAGCTACATCAATGTACAAGTGTTAAAAGTTTTTGTATAAGTTATAAATAAACATTGTAATTAGGATTTCGTAGAATTGTAAGTAGAGGGTGTCATATTCTAAATGATGTAAATTTAGGTATCCAATGCCCTTGTTTTTGTGCAAGGGCTTAGACAAGCCAAGTATCTTTATTTATTTATTTATTTATATATATATATATATAGTATTCTTTTTATTAATAAAAAAATTACTATTAAAAAATATTTCATTTTCTAAAATTTGTGACAATGATTAAGTTCTCCTAAATTATGACAGATTTTGTAATACATTTCTAAAGTTTGTGATAAATGTTTGATTAATGAAAAATTTGGTTTTGAAATTGAATTACTCTATCACGAACACCTAAAGAAAATTTAGAGTAGGCTAGTGATAAAAATTCTTGATAATTACACTTCATTATCAATAACATTTGTCATAAAAAGCATCATTAATTATATAAAATATAATTAGTGACATTTTCTTTTACTAGAGTCACAACACTTACAAAAATCATCACATAAAGGAATAGTACACTTGAAGCCTATGAACTTTTGTTTCGAGCGAGTGAAAATCTCAATGGTTAAACTTTTTTATATTTATTTAAAGAAAAATGTCGTAGCCTTTAGGTAATAACTTAAACGCTAACATTTTTTATTCAAGCTTGACTTCACTTAATTGAACTCAAAAATAACTTTTAAGTAACAAAAGTGATATTTATTTTATCTTTGCTTTTAAGTAATCATGTTTAAAAGAATATTGTCTTATACTTAGTGAAATTACGTAAGTGTTTATAATTTTTTTTTCTTAAATTAGAAGCTTTAAGCAACGTGAAACAATCGTTTACTTAGGTATCCACAATTTCGCTTAGATAGACCAAACGAATAGTAAAATAATCTACTTAATGAATGAGATTTTTAAAAATTCAATTCTTTATTAATAACCTAATAGACACTATATATTTAAACACTAGACGATTAGTATATTTAAGCATATTAATGTAAATAAATAGACTAAATTTTTGTTTAATTTTATTATATAGTTTTTACTTCAAAATCTTGTTTAACAAACTAGTTTATAAGTATTTGCAATTTCGATTGATGAAAACAAATAAACACAAAATTTATTCTTTTCAAATACGGTTTGATTAAAAACTCACAGGTGTTCACAATACGTTTAGGAAGTTGTTTGCAAAACTCAGTGGTACAGTGCAACAAAATTTTGTGGTTCCTTTTTCTCTGAACGTGGCTCTTTTAACAAAAGCTATTGAAATGTGGCATTTATCCAGTATCTTTTTCCGACTTTAAAGTGTAGGAAATTGCATACTGCAAACTAGGTTCTCTGTAAACCTGTGGATGACTTGTTTTATCTATTTTTAACAAAGATTATGTTACATCTTGGTGGTACTGTTTAATAGAATTATGTGGCTTTTTTTTTCGAAAATGTGGCTCATTTAGCAAAAGCTATCAAACTGTGGCATTTACCAATTATGTTATTCTGACTTTTAAGAGTGGAAAATTGCATATTGCAATCTAGGTTTTATCGTAAACATGTGGCTGACGTATTTTATCTACTTTGGACAAAGATTATGTTGCTTGGTGGTATCGTGCAACATAATTATGTGACTCCTTTTTCTGAAAATATGCCTCTTTTAACAAAAAGTTATTGACCTGTGACTTTTATTAATTATTTTTTTCTAAATCTTAATACGCTACAAGAAAATAGCAAAATAGTTAACAGAAAGAAGTGTGGGTTAATGGTCTATGTAAGAAGTTGGGCCAAACCCACTCTAAAATGTTACAATCCACGCAATATGGATAAAAAATTAAAAAATAAAATCATGTAGGGTCTAGACCCACACATTAAAATATTATTTGCAAGCAGCGGGGCCAGACCTAGGCGTAATTAATTTCAAACAAAAAGTAGCGTGGGCTAAACCCACGTAATACGTAAAAGAAAATTCAAAAATTAAAAATAAAAAGTGTGGGTCAAACCCACACAACAAAATATTATTTGTAATTAATTAATTACAAGCAGCATGGGCTAGACCCACGCAAAACACAAGAAAATTTTTAAAAAATAAAACCAAGTGGAGGCCAGACCCACGCACCAAGTATATTTATTTAATAAATATAATAATAATCGTAACATGACAAAAAAGCTCTTCTGGTCTAATGGTCGATGGTAACGTGCAACAAATTTGTGGCTCCTTTTTCTACTAATGTGACTCTTTCAACAAAAGTTATTGAACTATGACATTTATCAATTATGTTTTTTTGACTTTTAAGAGTACGAAATTGCATATTGCAATCTATGTTTCTCCGTAAATGTGTGACTGACTTGTTCTATCTACTTTGAATAAGGATTATGTTGCAACGCGGTGGTACTGTGCAACAGAATTATGTGGCTCATTTTTTTGAAAATTTGACTCTTTTAATATAAGCTATTGAACTGTGACATTTATCAATTATGTTTTTCCAACTTTTAAAAGTAGGAGATTACATATTGCAATCAAGGTTTCTCCGTAAATATGTGGCTAACTTGTTCTATCTACTTTGAATAAGGATTATGTTCGAACTCGGTGGTATTGTGCAACAAAATTATGTGGCTCATTTTTATGAAAATGTGGCTCTTTTGAAAAAGGTATTGAATGACTTGTTCTATCTACTTTGAATAAGGATTATGTTCGAACTCGGTGGTATTGTGCAACAAAATTATGTGGCTCATTTTTCTGAAAATGTGGCTCTTTTGAAAAAGTTATTGAATTGTGACATTTATCAATTATGTTTTTTTGACTTTTAAGAGGAGGAAATTGCATATTGCAATCTAGGTTTCTATGTAAACTTGTGATTGACTTGCTCTATCTACTTTGAATAAGGATTATGCTGCAACTCGGTAGTATCGTTCAACAGAATTATGTGGCTCCTTTTTCTGAAAATGTGGCTCTTTTAACAAGGCATCAGAAGCACTAGATGTCTCTTGTCCTGGTTTCTTTAAAGGAATCTTTTCTATATTTTTTATGAAAGGAATCTTTTTTTCACTCGTGAGACCATGTTTTGATTTTGATAGGTAACCCTCCCTCTTAGAATATTTTCGGGAATAGGAGGATGTAGTAGGGTAATCTCTCTTAATGCTATTCTTCCTCATAGTTGTTGTTCTACCCTAACACAACCGAACTAAGTCATTCAAGTCATTATAAGGAAGAAGTTCAATCGTATCCCGAATCTCATAGTTGAGGGACTTTGAAACCTAATTGTAGTTATCTTAGGCTCTTCTCTAATCCTTTCCCATATCAAAAGTAATTCCATTTTTTTGCC
>Ga0099825_1006054_pt1 | contig 15295 bp, 6 predicted proteins | sample SiratroredBW_FD_76838 | JGI IMG/M metagenome (GOLD analysis project Ga0099825, IMG submission 76838) | Root nodule microbial communities of legume samples collected from California, USA - Siratro red BW | ecosystem: Host-associated > Plants > Roots > Nodule | place: USA: California | collected... | reverse complement strand
TTAGCACTAATTACATATCTTCTTTTTCTAATTTTTTTTTAAAAAAAAAAAATGATAATACTCATTTTTACATATTTGTTTAATATATATATATATATATATATATATATATATATATATATATATATATATATATATATGCCTTCATACCTGTAGAGAAGTATACTAGCCCTATTTATTTCTTTCATGAATAAGTGTAAACTGTAAATTCCCTTGGCTTTGTATGAGAATGCACTCATACCCCCTTAAATTAAAAAATTATGTGAACCTCCTAATGTTTATATAAAATTGCAGCTAACACTGAACAAAATTAAGAGCAGTTAGATCATATTTCAGTGTATGAAATTGATGTTTTCTTAATCAATGTCATAATATGATTCTTTTTGTAGCATATTACCTGAATGGTTTATTTGAGTCCCAATAGAGAAGTAAACATACAATGATGTTTGGAATAGATACAACAAAAGGCTGTAAAAAATTCCTGACTACACAAATACTAAATGGTCAAGTTAATGTTTCCAAGGAACTGAGAAAAATAAAATGAATGCTGGAGTCATGATTTATATGTACATTATGGAAGTAGAAACGATATATTGTAGATTTAGATTAATTCGAAAAGGATATGTCATTTGGCAACTGATAAATTACTACAACAACTTTTTCATGGAAACTAGAAAGATTTTGGCTTCACTGAAAAAACTCTTTTGTACACTCTGCATTTAAGTGAGCTCTTCATTACAAGTAATGGAGGCTGCAGAATAAATGATGCATGTTAATTTCAATATTTACTCAATTTTTTGATGAAATGTATTATTGTTTGCTTTTGTTTCCTAGACCTTCAAACCCTTCTTAGTTATGTTTGTTTTTACTTCACACTGGATGGATGTACCATGAATCTTTAAATGTTTTTTTTTTTCTTGGCAAAGGAGTCAAAAGAAGTATACTTTTGAATACTTATATTCATATTATTTAGGTAGTTTGTAGGGGGTACTCTTCAGTGTACCTATGTCTTAACTTTGTGGAATGTCTATAATCCTAAACACATGATATCTGATTGAAACTTTTTTTGTCTTGATTTATTGTTTGGAACTTCTAGATGCCAAGAAGCGTAGGAAACGTTCAAGACCTCTGGTATTACATAAGAAGAAAAGGAGATTGTTACCATATGTTCCTACAAAAGATCCTGACCAGAGATTGAGACAGATGGGTTCCCTTGCTTTTGCTTTAACAGCATTAAATATAAAATTCAGTGATCACCTCACTTACATGCCTGGAATGGCTCCTAGATCTGCCAATCAAGCCGCACTGGAAAACGGTGACATGCAGGTTTCGACTAATAATTTTTCTTATAAATGGACCTGTATCAAACAGGCTAATTAAGTATGCACATCTCCATGTTCTTGTTTGATATAATGTTTTTATTGTTGGCTTAGATTCTTTCCAAGGAAGACTTGGAGACGGTAGAACACTGCATTGCTATGTCTAAACGAGGCGAATTCCCTCCCTTTATGGTTGTTTTTGATTCGTGTCAAGGGTACATTTCTTGAACTCATAACCCTGAAACGAGAAATCAAATTGTGATATCTTAATGACTTTTCATGATTCTGTGTTGTAGCTATACTGTTGAGGCTGATGATCTAATCAAGGATATGACAGTTATTGCTGAATACACCGGCGATGTGGATTACCTTCGCAACCGGGAACGTGATGATTGTGACAGTATGATGACCCTTCTTCTTGCAAGAGAAAGTTCTCAAAGTCTTGTTATTTGCGCTGATAAACGTGGAAACATCTCTCGCTTTATAAGTGGCATAAATAATCATACACAGTAAGCGTGTCTTGTTTATCTTATCAAGTCTGGCATAAATATAATTAGAACAAGAGTACAGGGGAACAAATTAAACGGATCATTTCACTTAAGATTCCTTCACTTAAGGTTCCTTCTGTCGTGTCGTGTTGACACACTTCTCGCACTCCAATGTATAAATTGCTTGGATTTAGAATGCACTTTAAAGATCTGAAGATTTTAAGATTCAAACTTTACTTTTTCATTTTTGATGTACTATAATATTGCTAATTCTTAAATTTCTTGTATTTAAAATCCAATTTTGATGCAGGGAAGGTAGGAAGAGGCAAAACTGCAAATGTGTGAGATACAATGTTGGTGGTGAATGCAGGGTCTTTTTGATTGCTACTCGAGATATTTGTAAGGGAGAAAGGCTTTATTATGATTATAATGCTTATGAGTATCACTACCCCACTCATAATTTTGTCTGAGTGAAAGACATAAATATCTACTAAAAGACATAAAATACCTACTATGAGAGAAAATTGGGATGCAATTTAGATGCTGGGTCGGGAAAGGATTTTATTTATATTCTTAAAATTTTCAACTTCATTGTTGGTTTTGCAGATTCAACAAATTTCTTCCTAAATTATCAATCTAGGAAATTCGTTGTAATTTATGCTGTAGAGCTGCCCAATTATGCGGCTTAGAAATGAATAGAGTACCTCAGGAAAACTTTGTTCATTTTTGTTATATCTCAGGAGAATATATACACATTTTTTTTATCCAATACAATTTCAAGTCATTTAAAGGATTATCAGTTTTCTCTTTGAAGAGATTGCATTAGATCTTTACTCCGTTTTTCTTAACTTTATTCCTTTGAATATTGGTTATGAGTGAAATAATGGTCAACCCTGTTTTGTACGATAACCCAACTGTGAGATTCTGATTTAAAAAAATTTCTTGTATGCACAGGTTACCTTAATCAGATGAAATGATCATTCTTAATTAGATATTTCGATTTTTGAATGAAATTCATGTTGAAAATTCCGTAATTCATATACTTGGTTACAGTCTTTATTGTATGTTAACTTAGAATTTGTGGAGCATATATACATTTAGTAAATTATAATTTTTTGATTTATATGATCCCTATACCATGATCTATTTTACCACATTGATTTGTAGTTTAACAAGTTTGGTTTGTATTTGACTTCCTGTTTGTGGGTGAGCTAGACGGCATTGAATAATTCTCTTACTTTACCACAAATTTTGGATGATTTTGATGTTTATATATACTTTTAAATGGTAATTTTAAAATTTTTAGTTGAGAACAACATTTATTTAATTTTAGATATACAACATATGTTTATCCCAAAGTATTTACTGTAAATCTTTTTAGATAGGAATGTAAATGCATTTCATGGAAAGTCATAGATTGGAATAAAATAAATTACATAAACATTGGTTTTAAAATTTTAGATTAAAGATGATGTTTTTAGTTTTAACACAAGTTTGTTAATGATTTTCTTAATATATCTTCTTGAAAATCATATAAAGTTGTGAATTTGTTTTGATAATTTGTCTCATACCAATATAATATAAATTGGATGAGGTCTAGATTGACCTTAGTATTTTTATTTCTTATCTAAATTTACTAGGAACATAGTTTTGGATTGGAAATAGAATGTTCATCTGCAATCTTCCTTCAAAGATCTCATGAAAGGTAGATTTTAAACTGTTTTTTTACTCTCTTTTATAGGAGGTTTGTTCCGTTTTAAGTTTCTCTCCCCAAGTCAAGTCATAGGTTGCTTTGTTTGTTTCTGCTTGAACTATTTTTGTTTTGAAAACTATGGATTTTTCCTACTGATTTTTGTGTGAAGACAAACAATTAACAAAAATTGAGGTGTGAGAAATATAGACAACTCTCATGTTTTCATTTTTCTCCCTAGCTTTCCTTTTCTTATTTTTTTTTTCTCAAAATCAAATTATCTTAATTCATGGATTATTCTTCACCTCTATTATAAGATTTTTTTTTTATTTTTTCACGGTGATCAACGCCGCACACATATGCACACCAGCGCATTCTTGTTAAGAAAATATTTCATGAGACTAATATGTTTTGATTTCTTCCTTAATTCTAACCTTGTAGAAAGGGAACAGTACATTAATGATTTGGTATTGGATAATAATTTCTGTTCTTAAAATTTTGAATTGTCTTTTGAGTTTTTGGATTGTATTGATCTATTTGGAGCTTAAGTTTTAAATGAATATTTTGATTGAATTTTAAGATTATTTATTGTCTGTATGTTAGTATAATATTTAGAATTATCATTTATAAATATTTGATATAAATCAACACCTTATTACTATATACATATTAATGATGATTTTTTTCATAATTATTCTAATAATTTGAAATTTTGTTTCAACTTTAATATTAAAAAAATAATTGAAGTAAAAATTAAAATAAAAAATTGAAATTATTTTTAAACTAAGTAAGTCGATATGTTTAACTTATTAATCCACAGATACATAACAGGTCAGGTTGATCTCGTCTGTTCGAAACTCACTTATAAATGAGTTGAATTAGATTGGTCCACCGAATAAATTAATAATAAATCAGACTAAGGTAGTCTATTTTAACAACTTTATTTAGAATTAGTTTATAGTAAAAAGAATTAATAATACAATATAAAAATCAAATTTAAGGACTATAAATACTAGGGAATAAAAGGAAAAATAGAATTTTATTTTCACTTTATTTTGTCCCATTTGGAAGGATGGCAAAACGTTTTTCAATTAAAATATAACAAAAAATAATTTAAAATATTACTTTTTATTATATTATTTGAAAAAAAAATATTCATTAAAATTTATAAATTAAATTTTAATTATTAATTATAATTAAGTAATTTAAGATATAAATATGATACAAATTTTAATTTATTCAATATTAATTAACTAATTAAAAAATTTAAAAATATAAATTAAATTTGCCTTTAATAATATATATATATATATATATATATATATATATATTAAAAATAGTAAAATTATAAAAAAAAATAATAAGATGGATCATGATTTTCAACCGGCTAACGACAACAAGATTATTTCAGACCTATTTTTTATAGAATAACGATTAATAAAAAAAACTAAAGTAACCTATTTTTGTAGTCTACTTATTTTAAACAATATAAATAGTCAACTGAGTTTTTTTCTTAACAATAAGTTTGAAGGATTGAAATTTTCAGAAAGCTTTATCTTAATTAGTAGGCTCACTGAAAATTGAAAAGTATAAATCTATAATTTTATGATGTTTTTTCTTTCTTAATTTATGTATCTTAAAAGAGAAATTATAATTGGATTGTGTCATTGGAGTATCGACATAACTCCTAATTAGCGAGTTTTTGTAAGTCCGTGCATTGAATTTGAGTGTAAAAAAAATTTTCTCAACAAACATCAGATTGGTATGTGAATTATAATTTTCTAAAATCTTTCATGTAAATATTATGATTATGTTAAAATATAACTAGGAAAATAAGAATTATAAATAATAAAATGTTTTATGAAAAATTTTGGTAAGAAACTTGTTCATCACTTGAATCATATAATTAATTGTGTAGCTAATAACTATAACAATAGTCTTATTTCTTGATTTGCGTGTCATATTTTTATTCATTGAAATTTTACATTACTTAAAAACTTATTATATTTCCTTAATATATATATATATATATATATATATATATATATATATATATATATATGTGTGTGTGTGTGTGTAGGGATAATGATTTAATGTATGTTAAACTTGGTAAAAAAAAGGTATAAAAATAAGGATAAAAAGGAAATTTAAGAATAATCATTAACCCTTAATGATACTAGAAAATATTTATGCAATCAAGAGTTTATTTCACCAACACATAAATATTTCAAATCTAACAAACACAAACTAGTGGATTCTCATTCCTTAATCAAACAAACAACCACAAGCTTTCATGTTTAAATCTTTTAGTGCCTACTTGAAAATTGAAAGACTTTATAGAATTAATAAAAGAATACCTAATTCCACCTATATTTTAGGTTATGGAATGGTACTAAATCAACTATAATATGGTTCAACTGTTTTTTTTTTTTTTTTCAAGATATTCATGTTTAAAGATGATAGCAGGAGAGAACTCCCCATATAAAGAGAGAAATCTCTCAAGTTAATGTCAACATTACTAATTTTGGTATTTTTATTATGCTGGTGACATGAATGTTTTCAAAGGTTTGTTATTGTGCCTTTTTTTTTTCATTCTATAAGAGACATCCATATGGAGGATGAACTTAAAATATAGGGCACAAGTAAGCAAAAGACAAAAACATTCTCTTACTTCACACTGAAGATTGGTATCCCTAATGCGGTGAAGGTTCTTTAACCCTATAATTTATGTCACCACATTTTTCATTTAAGTTGTTGTATCACTAGAAGTAAGGGTTAATTTTTCTTACATTTTCAAACATGTTAGAACTTATCACCCTTATATATGAATTGATTATGGAGAAGATGTTGAAAGAATAAGAAGACCACTCATTTCCAATCTTGAAAAGTTCAGACCCAAATCTATCTTTAGTGTTTTAGTTATTTGACAATTTTCATAAGAAAAACAATTATTATAAGGACTAAATGTGTTAAAAAATAATGAATTTTTATTTCTTTCTTTAATTTTCTCACCTTGAACAAAAACACTAGGTCCAATACAAAAGATTGTTTTAGTTACAAAAGTCGAAAAAAACCAACTACATAATAAAAACTATAAAAAATTAAGAAGAAAAAAATTAGAAAGGCTAAAGATGAACTATATTTGATGTACGGAACAAAGAACTTATTCTTTAAAACTTCTAGCTATATATTTTTTAGAGTTTGCTTTTGAGACCACCGATAGCATACTTAAAACATGATACCATTAATAATATACTCTTGTTAAAATTATAGAGGAAAGAAAGAAATACTTTATTCTTAAAAAAAATTCATTTAAAAACTTTTAACATGTTGGTTTTTCCTAGTTTCTTCAAAGAACAATGCATCTTATTTTTTAAAGTGATATTGAGGATCTTTGTTGAATGTGATCCATTTATCAATTTTCATTCAAACCATTATTAATATAACGTGACAAAAATATTATCATGTAGGATTTGTGGTTTAACCTACATTCTTACATGTTTTGAACTCAAATGATGATAAGAATCTTATAAATACCATAATTGCATTGTGCTTTTCATGGCAAAAGTTGTTCTTCTCTTTAACATACATCTTGATAGAGTTTAAAAACTAAAAACACTAAAGTAATTGCAACGAAAAAAAAAGTGTTTCGAGGTTTGTTATTTATAACTCTTTGCTTCAGCTTGCTTCTAACATTTGATATCAAAAGAATGTCTTCGTGTTATTGGTTATATCTGTTGATGGGTTTTGGTTTTTGGGTTTTGTGTAGATTGTGTTGTATGCTCTTTAGTTCAAACCAACATAATTGCTTTTCTCATTTTTTGTGATTTAATATATTTTTTTATGTGAGATTTAAGCAGGACCCGACCCAAGGTTGAAGATAAGTGAAACACAAGCTGACTCATTATTTATGTGTTAAAATTAACGAATAATATTCAATATATGTGTGATACAAATATTTGAGATAAGAGTTATTCTAGCATAATAACATGTTTTAAGGTGGTTGGTATGCAGTAGCTTTAAAATAACTACTATATTGAATCTCATTTCATTTATTTTATAACTTTATCTGTATTAAACTATTACTTTTACTATTTATTATTTGAAATGTAAGAATTTTGCATGTTTAATTGTTCTTCCTTTAAACATGGAATATTAAATAATTTACAACTATAAACAATCTAAAATTTATTAAATAATATAATGCATGCATGTATTATTGTTTATTATTTGTATGTGTGATTTTTTTTGTTTTAGTACATGTTTTCCTGTTAATGCAAATATTTTTTCTGTTTTAAGATTTAATGTTAAGTGGTGGACATAAATTGAATAATCACAACATTTATATTTATTAATATTATATATTAAGTTTTATAGTCAATGCAAGAAAAAGTTATTTGCAACTAATCATATGTTATGTGATATAATTTACCCACAAAAGTTTTATTATGTTAATATAGTTCATTAGGATAAAATATCATATTATTTTTCTTAGTCTACTCATGGTAATTATAAGAATGAAATATTATTTGATAGTTTAGTTACTAGGATATAAAATGAGTGTAGTGGAGTAGAAGTTTGGCGTAATAGACATGTTTTATCTCAATAAATATGTTTGCACTAGCAAAACAACATTTATTTTAGTCTTAACTTATGATGATGAGCTTGTATTTTTTTTTTAAATATTGGAGTTCCTCAATTTATGAATATTTTTATATCATGTGTGAAATTTCTAAAATGAGAGGTAACATTTATTATAAAGCATGGAAGGAGAGAGTTCTTCCTCATTTGAGCGCGATCCATATTATGATGCTATTAAGAAGAAGGAACATCTATACATTATTAAGACCAATCTTCCAAAAGCAATTAATCTTTATTACAAGTAAGAAATAATATTGTGAAAATGAGCTTAAATTAGCGAGTCAACATGACTCAACACGAGTTCAAGTCCAGTTGGATTGAAAAAAATATAGTTTGTTTTAAATGTGGGTTAAATTGAACTTGGTTCACTTAAACCACATGTAAACGAGTTCAAGGTGGATTGGATATGGGCTGGCCTGTAACTTACCAACAAAACTCTTTATAATTTTTTTCGAATATTTTTTTAGTTATAATTATTATCGTTTACTACTTTTAATTATATAGATTCACACTTCGATTTTTTTTTTTTAATACTAGAATATTGTTAAAATGTATTTGAATCATTTGGATATTTAATTTATTTGTTTGTCCAATTACATAAGTTACACTTTATTTTTATTTACTATTTTATAGTATCACTTACTAAATATGATTAATGTTTAGTGAAATAGGTAAACACCCTCATTGTATTGTTATAAACTTGTGGTTCAAGTCAATTCACTTTTATTGTAATACAATAAATATAGTAAACAAGTTAGGAGAGCAAAATATGCTCAGATAATTTAACCGACTCAATCCACCAACTTGTGGTGGGTTAAGCCCGTTTACAAATTTTTGTACTCACAAAAAGTGAGTCGAATTAAGTCTGCTCATTTTTAACTTAATTCATGGTGAGTCCATGTGAACCAAGTTGATTCACTTTAACACCCTTAATAGAAGAGGTCTAATTTCCTCTTTGTAACATTCATAAAAACCAATTTTTTGCTGGAATCCAGGACTATGTTGACCAACATAGCAATGTCAGGAATTTATTAAAGGTTATTGATGAAAATTTTACCACATATGTGATAAATCTCTTGCCAACACCCTTACAATGCAATTTTCTTCTTAGAGTTAACTAGACTTATAGAAATGTGTGATCATATCATGTGTATAAGGGATCTTGTGAATTAACTAAAAGCCTTGAAGGTTACCATGTCAGATTCCTTTGTAGTACACTATATTTTTGTATGTTCTAATTCATTAATATATCCATTTCAAAATCTCTAATGACATATGTAAGAATAAATTTATGTTAATGAATCATTCTAAGAAGAACAAATGTTACTAATAGAAGAAGGTAAGAGATCAATATTTTTAGAAGGGATGATAAAAATCAAGTTAATTATAAGGAAAGTATTCCTACATGCTCATTTGTAAAGAAGGAGTCTAATTGTTTCTTTTATAAAAAGAAGAGAAAAGTGAACAAATGTTTCTAAAAGTTTAAGAATTCACTAAGGAATATCCATTTTATTTTGTTTGTAATGAATCTATTATTCTTAGCATTAATCATAACACGTGATGAATTGATTCTAGTTCTAATTTATATTTGTAATACCTTACAAAGTATTTATATCTATTCAAGGAGCAATATAAGTTCACATGTAACAGTGTTTGGGAAAAAAGTGCAATTTATTTTTAAGAAACGACTTTATTTTTTGTTTAGAAAAGACTAATTATGTTCTTCATTTTAGTAAGAACTTGATTCCTATTTCGAGACATTCACCTTTGGATTTTTCCTTTTATTTGATGGATTTTGGCTATACTTTGTTAAATAAATCCAAAGTTTTTTTTAACTATGTGACATTCTTTACTCTATCAATTTAAAACAAAATTGCTTATAATTGTATGTGTTTCTATTGGGTTAAAATGATGTGTTATGAACAAGGATTCATCTATGTTGTGACACCAAATATTGAGACATATCTCTTTTGAGAGAATAAAATGATTAGTAAATGACATGGTACTTAATATTTGATTTTGATAGTTGTGTGATTTCATTAAGGGTAAGCAAACTAAAAAGACCAAAAAGGATGTAAAGAGAAGTTTAAACCTACTAGAGGTCATTCATACAAATACTTGTTATCTAGATATAGATGCAAGTTGTATAAAATATTTTATCACTTATAGATGATTGTTCATGATACATTTGTTTCAAATTGACACAACTTTGGATGTCTTTAATGTTTTTAAGATTGAAGTAGAGAAACAATGTGGAAAACAAATTAAGATTGTAATATCAAAGAGATATGGTTAGTATTATGATAAGTACATAGAGAATGGACAAGCACCTTATCCATTTTGTGAAATTTGATCAAGAAAAACAAGATTACACCTAATACACTATGTTTGGTTCTCCATGTCAAAATGGTGTAGCAAAAAGAAGAAATCAAAATTTGATAGACATGGTGAGTTCTGATTGAGACTATCTCAAACATTTTTTAGTTATTCAAAAGTTAGAAACCTAGTTTGAGACATACATATTTGGCGATGTTCATCTGAAGTAAGAGTGTATAACCCACAAGAAAAGAAATTAGATTCTAGTGCTGGGTATTTCATTGGATATGTTGAAAAGTTCAAGTGGTATAGGTTTTGTTGCCTATCTCACCGTGCCAAAATTGTGGAATCAAGAAATGAAAAATTTATTTAAAATGATCTAATTTAGAAGGATTGATCATCAAAACCTTATTTGAAAATGATTATTATGAGGCTCAACCTTTTGGATCAAGTAATAGATTGATGGTTATTCACACCTCTTAAATTCAAAACGTGATAAACAAACAACAATTGATGTTTTACAAGTTGTTGAAGATGATCACATAGAGAATACATATTGGAGTAAAAGTATCATCAATCTCTAGTCATTATGTAATATATTTACAAGAATAAAACTATGACATTTGAGTAGAAAATGATCCAAAATTATTTTCACAAGACTTGAGTTCTAGAAATAGAATTTGTGGTATAATAAAATGAAAGATGAGATGAATTTTATGAAATTTAATCTAGGTTGGACTCTCATTGAGTTGCACAATGGTAAAAAATTCATTGGATATGATGTAATTTTAGCTTCAATTGCATGTTTCAGTGTGCTTCTTCTTGGAAGATTGATATTTTTGATGAGATTTGATGTTGATAGTGGAAGTATTGAAAATTGTAGTAATTTGAAGAGTTGGAGATGGAAATTGGAAGTAAATTAGTGTGAAGTTGAGCCAACACACCTAGGAGGAAGAAAGAGCAAGTCTAGAAAAAAGATTACTTTAAGGAGAGATTTTGAACAAGAGTGAAGCGGAAAAATTTGGCTAGCATTTCATTACTTATTTAAATTTGAATTTTTAATTACAAGAGTCACCTATTTATTGGTTAAAAGATTACTTACCTTGCAAAAAAAACTCTCCAATAGGGGCTTGACAAGTGGCAAGCCATGAGTGGAGAGGACTCTTCCTATTGGGAGAGTGTCATTGTCCATGGTAACTTGTAACCCGAGGTTCATATCTTCTCTAATGAAGTGAGGACAACTGACACAAGAAACTTGGAAGGCAAGCTTCCATGTGGCTCCTACTTATCTCACATGTGGTGCCTTATTTAAGCTTGTTTAGCACCTTCTTGGAGTTTTTGCAAGCTTAAAAAAGTTGACGTCTTGTCTAACTTTGATACAAGGCCTAAGGCTTAAAATCTTATTTTACTAGGCCCAAAACCTATTTTACTTGGTCCAAAATACAAGACTTAAAATATTTTATGTTTTTAGATCATTAAACTTATTATCCACTTCAATATACCACACCATTAAAATAATAAAGTGTCTAGAAATCAGAAACACTTATTCAAAATAGTGATAACAACAAAATCAATGAATGAAAGTTATCATTTATAACTTTTTGCTTCCACTTACATCTAACACACTATAAATGGAATGTGCCTTATTTTTCCCACATATTGACATCTAATGGTAAATCGAATTTGGTTTCCAATGTGTCCACTATAGAAACCACCGTTCCTTAACTTGAAGAAAAAAACATTATTATTATCCTAAAAATTATATTTTTTATTATGTTCTTACCAAAAATGAACTAGAACCTTTCGAGGTGGAATATGATTGATTTTGAGAAAGTCAAATTTTGACCGAGTACTATCTCCCTTTATAATAGTTGCATAGCTTTGTTAATGAGACACTGAGTAGTGATCCACCTGCAAAAGATTCTCCGATGTTTAAGTCAATAAGAACATAAAAATAATATAATTAAATAAATATAAGATTGAGGTATATACTTTCTGAAATATTGGTCTCTATTTATAGGCCCTTTCAGAGTTAAGATCATCATAAAAATATACAATTAATTGTCATGAAATATATTGAATGAGATCAAATTACATGATATTATAATAAATCATAGTAAAAATATATGAGTAGGTACAAATTATTTAAAGGACTTTAATCTTTTCGATCATTATAATGTTTTGTTTTAAAATCGTTTCAGAAGTTTTAATAAGAGAATTTGAACATATTTAGACAAATTGATTAGACTTTGTAAATAAATTTTCTTTTGAATAGAAGTATGTTTAGTAATGCTTTTATTCCATAAAAAAATATTCACTGCATGCATGAGAAAAAGGGATGCAGGATATATTCTTTTTGCTTCTATTCTTAAGATTAATGCCCATAAAGCCATGTTCCTTAATGCGTCTAAGATTTTTGTACCATGTTCAATAAAATTTCCTCCATGATGGGTAATTGGATTTCCTCTTCTTAATGGTTGTATGATAAAAAGGACTTTACCCATATTTTTGAGAGGGTGAATACCAAATTTGGTGCTAGCTTTTTAAAGAATAAATTGTGCGACCCATGCAAAATTGATCCTTTTTTTATTTACCATCTAATATATCTAATAAATGGCTTTTCGTAATATTTATGTAATCCATGCAAAACTTTTATATGTTTTAGATTATCTTGTTGTTAAGTAAGTTGGAATAAAACTATTCAACTGAAATTTAAAATCTGGCTTCGTACTTAGAAATGTAACCAAGATGACCCTACAAAGGAAACGTGTTTGAGAGATAAGACCTAACTTACACATACTGTGTATGAAAGTGTTGTTAACTAATATTTGTAGCATATAACAATTTTTCAAAAACACCCAAATTAGGTTCTTGTTATAAAAGGTAGTGTAATATAAAAAGTTGTAAAATCATCAATAATGTGTTTACATAAGAAACTGGCCAATTTATTTTTATAAACAATGTAAAATATTTTATTACTAAATATGTTGTTACGTTATAAATTTTAAAAGAAATTAAAATTCTATAATTTCACTAGAATAATAGGATAACTTAAAAAATTAAAAAAAAAAAATTCTATCAAAAATCTAAAAATTTGAAAATTTTCATATTCTCAAATTTATAAATCTTCTGTTTACTTTCTTTCCACTCGAGATCAAGAGATCAAGACGTTATTGCCTTAGTTAAAATTCACAAATTATTGATTTAGCTGAAGTTTGAATGTAATAATTTTAACATTATTTATTGATAAATATCCATAAAAGTTTCTTTCAAATTAAAGTCAATTGTATTTATTTTTCCATCTTATTGTTATTTTATTGTCGGACTTAAGTTATTTCTCAACTAATATTAGTCAATCTTTTCTTAGTTAATAGTATTTTTTTATTGATGTCAAACATGTGTTTATTTCCAATTTATGCCAATAGAAGTTATTTTTAGTTTTTATGAGATAAGATTATTTTTAACCAGTTATTTTTTTTTTAACAATGTAGTTAAGATTATTTTTTATTAGAACTAGTTAAATTTATCCTATTTATATTAGTTAAGATTTCTTTGACCAAAGTTGGGAGAATTAATTTTTGGTTGATGTTGACTAGAATTTTTGCTTGATTTTAATAAGACTTATTTGTTGTTTACTAGGATTATTTTGATGTTATAATATATCAATGTTGTTTCTTATTCATTATTAATTAGAGTTTTTTTTTCCACCAATGTCACGGAGATTATTATTTTCTGCACATGTGAGCTAGGTTCATTTGATTAACGTCTATGGTGAATATTTTCTTTTATTAATGTAATGATTAGTTTATTATCAATGACACCAAAAGTATTCTATATCAATAATTTCTTATGATTCTTTTAATGTTAACTGAAAATTTTTGACCAACATTAATATTTTTTTGTCAATGGTGATTGAGATTTACATAAAATAATCTCAACCAACAATTTCATAAATTTAAGTTGACTTGATGTTGACCTAACTAGATTTAGTTTATATTAAATAAAAACATCCCATCGACCTCAATTAAGAAAAAAAATATCAATCCAAATTGTCTAAAAAAATATTAATTTTTAATTTTTTAACATGTAAGTAATATTTATTTAATATTAATTGGAATATTTTATCTAAAAAAGAATAAAAATCAATAAATTATCTAAATAAAATGTTTAAAAAATAAAAAAATTAAAATAAAATCAATAAATATCTATATTTAAATGTAAAGCAACATTTAAAATGTGTATTCAAAACGTCTATGTTGTACTATTATTGGTTGGAAGATGGCAACTTCTCTTAAAGTAATGACTTTGTTTATATTAGTTATTTTTATTTTATTTATTTATGGGTTTTAGCATTGGAAAAGGCTTGCTATAAATATCCCTTTTAATATATGTTCAATAATTAAGAATGAAAAGCATTTATATAAATAAAAAACATTATAGTCTTTATGCAAATGACTTTTTAATGAATCCATCACTTTATTTGCACATGATTAAAATGTGTAGCAATTTCTCAATCTCTTTAATCTGAAATTCAGAAAGTCATTGACTTAAGCAGTCTTTTAAAACTCAAACATCATGTTGCTCCACATTGTGCTTTGGTAACAAAATGGTGCCCATAACATTGTAGCCATATATGTGAACTCTCATGGAGAAGCGTAAAAGCCATTATATTATATTATCCAATATACAGATACAATAAATATATATATATATATATATATATATATATATATATATATATATATATTTTTTTTATATATATTTTTTATTATATAATATAATTTTTTTTTTTCTTCTATGTGTGATCATATATATATATATATTTATTTTTATTTCTAATT
>Ga0099825_1006053_pt1 | contig 15298 bp, 9 predicted proteins | sample SiratroredBW_FD_76838 | JGI IMG/M metagenome (GOLD analysis project Ga0099825, IMG submission 76838) | Root nodule microbial communities of legume samples collected from California, USA - Siratro red BW | ecosystem: Host-associated > Plants > Roots > Nodule | place: USA: California | collected... | reverse complement strand
TTTTTAAATTTTTTTTTTTTTTTTAACTTTATAACCAACAAAATATTTTTTTTTTTTTTTTTTTTTTTGTATTTATGTCAACTAAAGAGTTGTTTCAATAACATTGTGTTGATTTTTTTCTTTACTTTTTGTTACTCTCATTTTCCCATATGTTGAATCAAATGCAGATAATTAAGTTCTTCTCAATTAAACCATCATCAAAGTTATAAAGGTACAACTCTGTCCCTTGACATAAATACTATCCTTAATCTTAATTAGTCATTGTTAAACTTTTAATTGATGCCTCAGTTTGGGATTAAATGTTGCAAAATTCATATTCCAAGAAATGATTATTTATTGATTATATATAATTAAATTTTCTCCATTTACTTATGCATACAACGGTTAATTCAAAATTCTATGTGACTAAATTACGACTATAAATTATTATTATTGTTTCTTCCTATAAGATTTCACTTTTTGATATGGTTTACTTCCTTTTTACATGATAACACAAATTTCATATATACAGATTCCCACACATATTATATATATATATATATATATATATATATATATTTAACTTCATATTATACATTATGCATAACATTGACAATGCGGTGTGAACAATTCCAGTCATGATCATGCATTTATCATATACTTTTGTTTGTTGTTAAATTTTGTTTCATTAACTAAAAGATCGTATCAGTCCAATATATTTAATAAATTCATAATCTTATCGAAGTTACGTGCTAGAACGAGCTGAAACTAATACATTTAGTACACTATATACCAGTGCAAATACTCAGTAACAAAGTGACAGAACAGAAAATAAGGGCTTCAATTTCATAATGTTTCCAACATCCTTTTTCTTCTGTTGGTTTTGATTGTGCTGTGTTGCACCCTTTTGGTCCAACCAGCTAGTGCCAGCTTCATCTTCATCCCAACAATTATTTGGTGATGGCACACAATAGTGGACAACCCCACTTCATATACCAAGATTCACATCAATTAAGAAATAAAGATAACTGTTGACAAGTGTAAGGGGCTGGTTTTGAACACACCCTGGTGAGAGACCTAAACCACAATCTCCAATCTTCTAGAACTGCCATACAAGAAACTCTCTGGGTATGCTTTTCGCACATACCCTTATCACAAACCTTCACTTCATTTCATCTTCCTCATTACTTTCATTGTCTGTGTCAGATAATTTCTTGTCCATATTCTTTGCACTGTGTGTGTTTAACAATGCTTGAGAGAATACTCAATACACTTTTTCTTTTCGTGAGTTTCTAACAACATTGTTTTTAAGTGTAATTTAGAATTTCACATTCAATAGAATTAAAAAAAGAGTAACATATAAAAGAAAATACCTAGAAAAACTTATTATTTTAAAATTTTAAATTAAAAATATTGTCATAGTTTATTATATAATTTACTTGTGACTCATTACATCAAATCTATGTAGTATCTTCTCTTTAAATAACTCAGTAACTTCATATAAATGTTTTTCACCTTTGTTTCAATGTGAATGTGCCTCCATCACAAGTCAATCAGTTATTTCTTATTAATCTTTCAAAATTTTATGTAAATATAAAGAAATATTATGTATCTTTATTTTAATAAACTAGTTATGAATTTTTTATTATAATTTATTTTTAATCTTATATATATATATATATATATATATATATATATGTGTGTGTGTGTGTGTGAATTAGTTTAAAAAATAAATAATAAAATTGATACAAATTAATTAATATTATTTTCTTCACTATAAAAACAATAAATGAAAATCATTTAAACATCAAATTATTGAAAAAGGACATTGGAGTAAAAGTCAAAGATTCAATGAGTGGAAAGCAAGAACAAATTTAAAATTGGATTTAAATATATTTTAAATCTATCCAAAGAATAATCTTATTTGGTTTTAATCAATAGTCACATATATTTTCTTTTTATAAATTATTTAATTTTTAATATTATTAACGGAACACAGTTGTTTTATTTTGTGTGTTCATTTCTATTATGTTACGAAAAAAAGTAAAAAAAAATTAATTTACATACAAAGATTTGTTTAATATGTGAAATAAATTTGTCAATACCCTAAAAGTATAAATGCATAACCGAAAAGACGATCACATTACTTTATTTATAAGAGATGAGATAAAAAAAAAGAATATATATTTATTTTGTGAATATAAGAGTTCCACTCAATGTTAGATGGATAAAATATTTGTGTAAACAATGGTAAAATAGAAAAGTAAATTCTGTACATATAGATATTATTATACACTTTTATAAATATTACAAATGAATAATAAGTTTATAATATTTTAAAAATAATATATTTTATTTTTTACTAAATATTCTATTTTATATGTGTTTTTCATTTTTTATAATATGTTTTTATATATTACATTATAAATTACACGTGTCTATCATTTGATAGTAAAAAAAATTAGTAACAAAATATATTGTAAATACAATTATTTTACAACTCTCTAACATGAATTTGGTTTTCTAAGATGAATTAGTATTATTATCATTATCCTTATTATTATTAACATAAAAAGGGAAAACAAAACAATCTACATCTCAAATCTCTTCGTGTTTGTAATGAATTTGAAGTTTGAAAAGTTTGCAGAAAGAAAAGTATGAGTAGAAATAACTACCCATGCTCTTTGTTAAAGTGACTATTTTTTTTCCTTTATCAAAGGACTCTTTAAATAAGATACAAATTAATTTTAATAAATAAAAAATATAACAAAACAATAAACAATAAAAAGTTAATATATCACCTTAAATGAGTTTTTTTTTCTTATCTATCCTCTAAAATATCTTATTTATCATAGTTTACTTAGATAATATATCAGTAAAATATCTATTTTATCAACTTACAGTTCTATCTTTATCGTAACCTACACAGTAAAATGTTATATAATATTATTTCAATACTATATAAAAAGCATCTGGTCAAAATCTAGCTCTATTCTGATAATCATATTTAACTCTATTATTCTCTTAATCATGATCTTAATTAGATGATGAAAGAAGAATATTCTCTCGGTGGCCTCATCAGTTAATGAATCAGTAAGTACGTAGATGAATTTGGATTTTCTGTTAAATCTTTGTACTGTTCTTTTTGTATAGTTTCACAATATACTGATTCTAATATTTTAAAATATATTAAATTTTTGTTCTTCTATTTTTAGATTTTTTTAAAAAAAGTAAAACTGATATGGATAACCACTTGAACGTCCAGCTTTGATATATGTGGACATAATTATCTTCATATTTTCACCTCTCTAGTCACTTTCATCTTTATCCATATTTCGTCGCCATATTAGTCTCCTCCCATCTCTTTCCACTATAATTTCTTTTTCAGTCCCAGGTTCACAAGGAACCCACTTAACTTTACGCAATGATGAGCTTTGTCTTATTCTTGATATTTCATTTCATATTTTTTTTTCCAATTTAGCTATGTTAAAATTGAAAGTTTTACACGAATCTAAACTAATTAATATCATAATTATAAAGAAAAAATTACTATTTTTTAAATAAAAATAATTTAAATAGATGAAATTTTAACATTCTATTAGTTAGGTTAAAAAATTTATAAATACAAAAGTAACTATTTAAATTTTATTATTTTATTAAACATGTTTTTTTATGTTCATTCTAGGTATTGGAAAGATCTACTTATCTCACATTTAAGGTTATTTAAGTGATACGCACATCAAAGGAGAACACAATCAAAAGTAAGTGTTTTTTTTTTCTTAAATTAGCTGTATACTAAATAGTTTGCAAGGGAGGTACTTTTGTATGTATAGTTTTATGAATAAATATGAATTTATGTTAGTTTAAAATGGTAATGGCAGCTTCACTTTGATGAATATAGTTTTTTTTTTTTTTAAAAGGTTTGAGTTTCTTGTGTTAAATTAGAACTTTGTTTGAAATAGGAATTACCTTTAATGTATTATGAGGGTTCGACTTCATTTAGAAAGTAACTAGATACTAGTTTTGATGGATCAAAATAAGTACTATTTTTTTTATTAAGTTATACTTTTTGTTGATAGTTGAACTGGTCATATGGATCGTTGTTTTTATGAATGGATATATTAGTTTTGGTTGGTGTGTAATATAATCTTTTGTGTTAGTTTATTATATATTGAATATTGATAAATTATATCTATTTTGAGTGGAAGTACTTAGTAATTTTGTGTGTAAAATCATTTCCATGTGATGTTTAAAACATGTTAGTAGGATTGAAAATTGGTTCATACACTAGTTGAAAATTTTTTAAGTTCTTAAATCTGTAATTGTTTGAGTTAAAAGTTGTTAAAGCATATAACTTGAGTGAGAAATCATAACTTCAGAAAAAAAAATAATATAGCTTAAGCGACTAATCATAATTAAAGCGACGAGAAACCTAATAACACTTTTTGTTTTACTGACAAATATCACTTATTTCTCTCAAACGACATTTTTTCTACTTTCTTAAACATATTTTAGCTTAGTTTAAAGTATTTATATGTTCAGTAATGATATTTTATATATTATATAAAATTTAGAATATTTTAATTCGATGCATTATTGAGTTATTAAGAAAAAAAAAACGAGGTGATTGTGCTATTACTTTATTGAAAATGATATGGATAAATTTATTTGATTATGAAATAACGTGTCAATTACTTTTGAGTGGTATAGTGTATAAAATTTGTATATCATTTAAATTATATATAGGAATTTGGTTTGTTTGGGTGATGATTGTCTTGAATATGATAAACCAGATATTAATGTTGATTTAGTTTATGATTTTCTATTGATTGTGATAATTAAGGAATGGTATACATGTATAAATGTATATAATTAAGGTCATAGAATGATATATGAATTATTAGTTGAATGTTGTACTAAGACATTAAGTAAATAAATAAATAATGGTATAATAAACATCATTTAGTTCATTAATAGTTTAAATTATATATAATATATCATGTGATGAGGATGAGAATAGTTGGAATAAAATGTACTGTCCATTTAACATAAAGATACCCCAATCTATATAGTCAACATTTGGATAACTATGAGTACGAAATATTTTATATGATATATATAAATAGATGCATATATATATATAGCGAATAATTGATGAAATAAAATGAGTTATAAAGTTTATGTCTGTAGTTACTTGCAATGTTGTGATGAATGTATATAAGTTTATGTCTGTAGTTAATTGCAATGTTGTCACGATGTAGGTTCATCAATTGTGCTAGACAAGAGAAAAATATTAAAATATTTTATCTAGACAAATGGATGAATATAAATATGTTTAGAGTTTTGGAATCTTATTTGTTTTATGTAAGCTCATATACAACAAGATAAATATAGTTAATTAAAATAAATAATGCTTATGGAGTGTTACAATAATATCTGAATTTGATGGATTCATATATTTGAAATGTGTAAATTGGACTAAAAAAAATGAAACCAATAAAAAAAATACTTTGAACCATCCATTGCCTAATCTTAATATTCTTGCTAACTTTTAGAATTTTGAACGTTAAGACGCAGGCCCTAGTTGCATTTATCTTTTCTTCACAATCATATGCCTAGTGCAGTATAGTCAATTTGTTAATTGATTTCAATTTGTATTTTAGAAAAAATCCACAAATAGTTATATTCAAATTCAATCATTATGAAAGGTATGGTTCAAATTGGAAAGATATATAAGTTAACACAAATTTAGTTTGAACCACATGTTAAAAATTGATCGATTAAAACAAAAGAAAATCATGAACTCAAATTAAGGTAACCACACGTATAATTTTAAAAGTACTTATTCTCTTCACTATATTTTTTTATATTTCATTATAATTTAAATTATTCACTATAAATCAAATGTATTTGAAAGTATTTTAATATTAACAAATTTAGTTATGATACAATTAATATTTATTTGCAATAAATTTTAATTATAAAATAAATATTTATCTAATGCACTTCACAAAATAAAATATGATTCTTACAAAATTTTGATAATTTTTATTTAAAACAATTTGTTTTCTCTGGGGCCATTTATTTGGAGGACATGAAGTAACATGGAATTAATCTTTTATATATTATTTACAATCTAGCAAGATCTGAGATGAACACATATACTATCATCACGAGAACTAAAATTCTGATTGTATGATTTTATATGTTAAAATTAAATAGACATGCCACGATATGTGTGGAGATCAAATTAGAAACAAACTCTTATAATAGATGACTAGATCTAGATGTAGCTGTGTTACTACATGAATATATTGATAACATCTTCTCATTCTGTCGTTACATGGATTTTTATATTCTGTCGGATTATTGTTTATGGCGTTTTTTTTATATTATTGATTCGATTCATTTTGTTGAATTGTCCTGATGTATAATATTCACTGGATTTATTTTATTAAGTTATCGTTTTATATGGGTTTTTTCACATTATTTATTGCATCTTCTGCGGCTGAAAAACTCATAGGTTTAGAGTTTTGCAGCAATGGTTAGTAACGGGAACAAGAAGGAGAAGGAGAAGGACCTTGAGTTTTTCTTTGAAGATGATATAAACGAAGGTGCACAGCTTGATGTTGAAACTGCTAAGTTAGAGAGTGAGAGTGAAAGCAGTGATGAAGAGGAAATTCAGACAACACACTCTCACTCTTTCTCTTCTCTCCAATGGCCTCAAAGTTACAAGTACACTCTTCTCCTCTACCTACTACTTTTTCTTTAAATTCTTTGGTTTTTGTTTTGGTAATTTTCTTCTTATTATGCACTTATTTTTTTTGTTTTGGTTGCATTCAACTGTGGTATATGCAATAAAATTTGTATTTACACAGATACAAATAAAGATTAGGGTGATTCATGGTAGAACTTGAATCTGTAACTAGTTCATGCCACTTATCCCAACATAAACTTGAACCTCAAAAACGTTTGGATTAATTGCAGACACTGAGCCTTACATGTGTTGCACTCTGACACCGTAAGACCTTAAGTTCCAACATAACTGTAATATATAGTGTTTATTCACGAAGATGTTGAGGTTGAATCTTCCTTAAAGTGCATGATAATTTTTCGATTGTACACCTGCACTGAATCATAAAGTTCAGACTCTGTTTATTCTGGGAAGGTTAGTTCCATACAAATTCATAGTGTATCATAAAGTTCAGACTCTGTTTACTCGGTTACTTGATGACACGTTATTAATTATTAATTATTAATTATATTTTCAATATAATTATTGGTTACATGGTGACAATTCTTGAATTATCACATTATTACTTAAGTTAGAATATTTGCTACAAGATTCAAGTGATGATGTTTGGACAATACTAAGTGATGCATAACTCATCACTTTCATTTAATTCTCAAATGGATTAATGAATTGACTGTAAAATAAGATATATTTCATTGAGCATATTGTTTCTATTTTTGATATATTTTTATAAATTCTTAAGATTAAAAAAAAATTATAAATTTGTTTTCTGGATGAGTAAAAGAGTGATTTAAGCTTTCCTTTGGCTCAATTAATGTAAAATTAGTGTACTTTACTTTAATTAATTATTTTCTCTAAAAAAATTTAACAAAACCATCACTCTTACATTTTTTTTATAAACATTTAAATATTATTTTTTTACTTCTAAATATATAAGTGTCTCCCTTACATTACACTTTTTTATATTTTTTATAAAATTCTAATAATTTATATTAGATAATAATTTTTAGATGAAAATCAATATTAGAATGAGTAACTGAAGTAAAGTTCTTACAAATAAAAATATTTTGATGATTATTCTAATTAAAAATATATTTTAAAATCTTTTAAAATATTATATCATTAGGTTAAGTTTCTTAAAGAATGATGTCACATCAATTAGGTTATCCTAATCATTTAACATAAAAGGAGAAGATGTATGTTTATATCTAAGTGATTAAAATTCTAGTTCTATCTGTTTAATTAAAAGCCTACCTAACTGAACCTCAAAATAAATCATTTAAAATTTCATAAATTATTAAAAAAAATGGTCAACTTTGATTCAATTCAGATTATTAAATAAATTTTAAAATTATTTCATTTTAAATAGTTAAACATAGTAAAATTGTGATAGTTGTAAAAACTATTTAAAAATACACATTTGAGAACTTAACATGCATCACTATGCATCCTTTTTATAGCAGTAGTAGTAACTTTATGTTTATCAGAATAACAGGTATGAAATTTCACTTTCATAAGGAGAATTGTAAAACATACTTTTATCTCCAAAAAGATCTTACGTAAAGATTTACTATGTGCATTCTTGCCATGATAGAAGTCATGTGGAATTTTGAAACTTGGAGTGTATAATGTGAAGTTACTTTTATCTTTTTCCATTTCTGTTATATATTTCACCAATTGTGTTATCTAGATTATTAATTTTCCCTGTTTTCTTATGACAGAGAAACTACAGATTCTTACACATTTCCAGCAACTCCAAATATTATATTTTCCAGCTTTGAAAATCGTTCAAAGCATAACTTGCACACAGATGCAAAAACTCCTTTACTCTCTAGTCCTGAAGTCACTACCCTATCCACATTGTTGAAGGAAGATGCAACGCAAGGGCATTTAGTAGGCGAATTGCCCATTAGTCGTGGGTGCAGCTTAACTCAAACAATTTTCAATGGTATGTTATTTCATAGCAAACAGTTGTTTTATCCTTGAACATTGGTATCCAAAATAACTTGTAATAAAACACTTATATAAAGGGCTTCTAAGAAGATTATGAATTCTATATATATCTATTCTGGAAATAGAAGTAATATCATTACAACTTGGTCATTTTATGAGGTGATGATGTATTTTACCTTTGGCAAATGGCAGCAACTAATGTGATGATTGGAATTGGCATTCTCTCAACACCTTATACATTGAAAGAAGCTGGTTGGATGAGCATGGTGTTGATGGTTCTTTTCGCTGTCATTTGCTGCTATACAGCCACCCTTTTGAGATACTGCTTGGAAAGCAGAGAAGGAATCAATAGCTACCCAGATATAGGAGAAGCTGCGTTTGGAAAATATGGTCGTATTATTGTATCAGTGAGTTATCTACATACTTAAAGTTTGATTTATGGCCCTAAGAAAATGCTTCTCGAGATTATTCACTGTTTATCTTTATTTGTTGTATAATACAAACCCGTGTCACAGCAGTGAGAAAGAATGCTGCTGAGATATAACTTTTTCACTTACGCAAGTGGTTATACTAAATACTAATCAATGTATACTTATGGAATTATTGCAGATCATCTTGTACACAGAATTATTTGTAAGTGCTGCAATCATTTCTTATAGTTCTTTTAATATCACCTTAATTCTGATAGTCTGCACTGTATTTATAACACATCTTTTTGTGAGTTTAGTCATGTTGTGTAGAATTTATCACCTTGGAAGGAGACAACCTCACTGGACTATTTCCGGGAACATCCTTAGATTTGGGTAGTTTCAAGTTAGATTCCGTGCACTTGTTTGGAATTGCTGCTGCACTTGTTTTTATCCCAACTATTTTGCTGAAGGATCTTCGTATAATCTCTGCACTGTCAGGTACTCCAAAGTGTAAAGGATGTTTCTTTTGTTTTCAATTTTACAACTTTAACATTTCCTTACTGAAATTTTTGTTATGATATGTAGCTGGAGGATTTTTTGCAACACTGTTGATTGTTATCTGTGTGTATTGTGTTGGGATAATGGATGGTGTTGGATTCCATCACAGCCCTAAATTTGTCAACTGGAGTGGCATTCCATTAGCTATTGGTATCCACGGGTTTTGCTTTGCAGGCCATTCAGTTTTTCCAAATATTTACCAATCTATGGCTGACAAAACACAATTTACTACAGCAGTAATAGTATGGTATGCTGTCTCCTTTATTTTGTCTGTAACAGGCAAAACGTTTCTGATTTCTTGTTTCTGAATATCTAATTCCTAAACTCATTTGTTCTTCACACACAGTTTTGTAATGTCTGTTGCAATATATGGAGGTGTTGCTATCATGGGATTCCTTGAGTTTGGCAACGACACTTTGTCTCAAATAACATTAAATCTGCCTCGAAATGCATTTGCTTCCAAGGTTGCAATATGGACAACAGTGAGTATGAGATTTTCTTGGTCTCTTAGCATTATTTCATTAATTTCACTGAACTGAACATTTTTTTTATTGTTGTGTTCCTTACTCTTTTTCAGGTAATTAACCCGTTCACCAAATATCCTTTTTGCCTCAAACTAGTGTGTTGTGAATGTGATAATTGGAGATGGCTTTATCAAATTTAGGAATAATTTTTATTTGATTTTTCTTAACTATACACAAATATGCTTTGTTGATGAATCCATTAGCAAGAAGTTTGGAGGAGTTGCTACCAGATAGACTCTCAAGAACTTATCGGTGTTTCGTTCTTATCAGAATTGCACTTGTTGTATCTACAGTTTGTGCTGCTTTTCTGATTCCCTTTTTTGGTGAGTCTTAAACTTCATCTCTATAATATTAGTTTTAATGTGACTGCTCAACTAGTCAAGGAAACTACAGAAATTAATATAGCTTTATGTCCATAGACATATATTTTCATATTTTCTTTAACTTTATTTTATTACAATTTCAGGGTATATGATGGCTTTAGTTGGCTCTCTCTTCAGTGTACTTGTGGTAAGCAAACACTTCAATATACTCACAATCACTTTCACATAAACACACTCAATGCCACATATTTCTCTGTCAAACATCTATGACAACTAAATCATGAAAGCTCCATTTTCATTATGGAAATTAGGGAGCCATGATCTGTCATGATTTTTCAATATAATTCTTGATTGTAACGTAAGACTTTGCACACTATTTTCGTCTATAGTCCACTGTGCTTTCCTTTATAATTATTGTAAGGAATTTCAATGAAACTGCAAACTAATTTGAGGAGTGCAAAATTTTCAGTCAGTGATCTTTCCAAGTTTATGTTTTATGAGAATTGTGGGGAAAAAAGCAAAGTGTTCACAGGTATGATACTGCTGTTCTTGCATTTAATTTTTAATTTATTTCTTCTAGAATCTTATTTTATAAATCAGTATTATTATTATTATTATTATTATTATTATTATTATTATTATTATTATTATTATTATTATTATTATTATTATTATTATTGTTATCCCCCAGTATATTTACACACTTCTTATTATATCTTTACTCTGAAACAGGTTGTGTTGAGCATGGTAATTGCTGCATTTGGATTGACTGTTGGAATTCTAGGAACATATTCATCTGTGCTGAATATTGTGACCAGTTATTGAGACCTTTTATCTTCTTCACTGCATGCTTAAAATTTTGTACGTTAATCCAGTTGCAAACGTGCAAACGTTTAATCGTGAGGGTACAACAACCACTTACTTCAATTTTTGTGTGACGAGTATTTCTTTTTATTTCATTTTACTTTGGGCATGCATGATGTAAAAGACTTAAACGATATTTTATTGCAATTATATGTATACCAAAACCTATCACAGCATACCAAAAAAATATTGATATGTGCAAATGTCAACTTTTTAATATTAAAATTAATAATTTTGATAGAAGAGATGAATGGATGTAGGAAAAATAATGCTACAATTAATAAAAATATTTAAGTTTTATACACATAATATTGTTTCGGAAAACAGAATTGTACTATTTTTAAATTAGAAAATATAAAGAAAGGAGTATAACAATTTTCTGAAAGATATTTTTTTATTTTCAAAAACTATTTGCTTTTTATTTATTTTGTTATTACAATAATTGATCGAATTTATTTTATTCGTACAAATATAACATCGTGTCTCTTTTGCAAAAGGCAAATATTTGCAATTTATAATTCTCACGTTTTGTTATAGTTTCTAGAACCAGTTGAACGTTTTCTGCAAAAAATAAAAAACAAAAAAAATTAGAGTAAAATTCTAACACCAAATCATATAATATCAACTCAATTCATATAAAAATTTGCTAAAACATAAATAAATAAATAAATATATATATATATATATATATATATATATATATATAAATAAATAATAGATCAACTTTTTAGTCAAACAAACGAAAAGTCTAAGTACTGCACATGGCTCTTATTCGATATTTTTTTTTTCCAATTACTGTTTAGTTCAATTAAATGTTTAATTTTATACAAAAGCATTTCATAATTTTCAGGCTTATGCTCTAACCAAATGAACTTTTCATAATTAATGTAATAGGTCTTTTAAGTACCTCGTCACTTTTCCAATAATCATTTTGCTATTGCTGTGATTAAAGTTAACGGGTAAACAAAATGTTGTCATCAAATTGAAGTTAATTATCCATGAAATATTTTAATCATTTTATTCAAATATGTAATATCTTATATATTTAGTAAAATCTTTGAGATCTTTTAAACATTATTTTATTTTTTATTTTTTTAATAAAAACTATCATTGCGCAATAGTGGTGAAGTGAATACCAGTTCTAATTCATTATAATTTTATTTAGGGTATATTTTTTTTTATATTTCATATTTTCAATTTCTTACTTCAAGTGTACTTTGAAGATTTTGTTGTGGCATGCGAGATCAACGTCAGATAAATAATCTATATTAAATTAGGTTTGTAATTATATGTTTGATTTATAAATTAGACAGTATAAAAACAAGTTAAAATTTTTCTAGATCGTCTAAGTTTTATGAGCAATTCTTTAAAAAACACTAAACTTTATTTAAATTAAAGTAGTTAATGTACTCTCTATTTTTTTTTTCTAAATTATTATTGACATTAAGATAAAAAAAAATACATTATTTCTCTAATAAAATGCATAACAAGCCATAGGTGTACCAACTAATTAATTATTAAATATGTCATTTTTTAATCCAATTCAATTAGCGTAAACACGTGTAATATAATCTTTAAGAATTCATTAACTTATGTATTCTCTAATATAATTAACTTGAATGTCGGAATATAATTATAGATACTTACCTGAGATTGTGAGACTGAAGATGGATAACAAAAAGAGAGAGAAAAAAAAATTCAACATTTTTTTATCGAATAGTTAGTTTTTTAATTTTTAATCATAACGAAGTCCTGGATATAAATTATTTCCTTATATTTTTCAATGTCGCCGGCTCAACTTCATTCTTCTCTTGGGACGCACCTTTTCTATAAGATACTTCCATTATTTCTATACTAAAAAAATAGTATAGATTAACTTTTTTATCAAATTATTTTAAAAATGTAAATATATAATAACATTGTAATTTAAATTTTTCCATAGTAACGTTCTTTCAAACAAAAGAAGGAGATAAAGTTGTATACACAAGTTGACTGAAGGAATCGTCATCTGGATTTTCATTTCAACACCATTATGACAAATAAATGTTGTTATTGACAAGGATGCATGTATAGCATCATATTTATAAGTAGATTTATAATGATTATTATAATATAAATAACGTGTGTGTTATAGAATTTACAACATTATTAATTGAAATGAATAGAATTGATGATAAGTTTTATAAAAATACTCAAAGACAAGTTGATTTGAAAAAATTACGTGGTAAAATTTGTACCAGAGGAGTTCTTGTGAAATGTGTATTTATTTTTGTGTCATCCATTTCTCAAGCCCTGTCACTGACACGTAATATTTTGGTTTTAAATCCATAAAAAAAATCATTGACTTGAGGTAGTTTTAATAATTGTTTCTAGACATATTTTTTTTATTGATTAAATAGAATAAACTGTTATCGTTCCGTACTCGGTTGCATGTGCATGTTCAAAGTTTATTTTAATTTTGTATTTTCGTCCCACCCATATTATACACGTGTTATATTTTATGTAATTTGTAAATGAGCGTGACTAATATTAATAATGATTCACGTCTTAATGTGTCACATGGATATAAGAATAAAATGTAGATCTTATAAGTGAAGAAAAAAATTAATTAACTTTTTTTTACTTTAAATAAATTTATATTTTTTTTAAATTTATAAAAAAAATCTCATTTAAGTTTATTAAAATTGATGATAAAACTTTAACCTATTTTGCTTTTCTGTTTTCTGCTTTCGTATTATTTATAGAAAAATTATTCATATAAAATCCAACAAACTAAACACGTGTTTGGTGAGAAGGAAAATAGCACATGTTTTGAATCATTGAATTATGTTTTTTTTACTCTCTAAAATATTAAATAGTTAATATTTCATTCGTATTAGTACAACTGTATGGGGTATGTATTTTTGTCGCTATTAAAAACTATAGTTGTGATCTATGAATAAATTGTTAACAAAATAAAAACTAATTACAAATAATATATGATTAGTTTTCTTACAACGTCACAAAATAAAACTATTACCAAAAGATACATTCCTACATGGCCTTTCTTTCATCCTAACTCCATAGACCCCCAACTTGGTTGAACAATAGCTATAAATAAATGTAACCCAACCATACATTGACTATGATCAAAGAAGAAGTGTTGAGTGACTCAAATGATTAATTGCTTCTCTAGCTATATCACCTAACTTCGTTTTCTCCCAAACAAAAGGGAGAGAGGATAATGATTAATTAATTAAGGTTTAGTAGATAGGTTATAGAATAAATAAGATTAATGACATCACTTGTGGGCATGACATCTACATTATATAGCCACCCCCTACCAACATATTTGGATAACTCCACAACTTGTTTTAACTCCAATCACATCAACACACAACTTTGTATATTTTAAAAAAATTGTAACTTCAATTCTCTTTTCATTTATATACACCATTTTAGATTTTGCTTATATTTTAGTTTTCATATTTTTGAAAATTTATAATTTGATCTTATTCTGTTTACTTTTCATTTTTTTTACATTTTAATTTGATTCTATCATTCGCTACATGTTATATTAAAACAAATATTACGTTTAAGATTCAATATTATAAAAATAAAATAAAACATCTATAAAATAAATATCAGGAATAGTTACTTAAAAAATAAAATTATGATAACAAAATTTTAAAAATAACAACTTATTGTTATGGTGAAATTCGATTATTTTTATATGTTTTTGATAATTTTTAATCGTTAAAAATTTCAGTAGTAAAGTAATCTTCTAACATTTTCTGACTATTACAAAATATTTTTTTAAATATTGTAAAATGTTGCTATATATATATATATATATATATATATATATATATATATATATATATATATATATATATATATATATATATATATATATATATATATATATATATTTATATATATATATTTTATTTT
>Ga0099825_1006050_pt1 | contig 15301 bp, 9 predicted proteins | sample SiratroredBW_FD_76838 | JGI IMG/M metagenome (GOLD analysis project Ga0099825, IMG submission 76838) | Root nodule microbial communities of legume samples collected from California, USA - Siratro red BW | ecosystem: Host-associated > Plants > Roots > Nodule | place: USA: California | collected... | reverse complement strand
AGGTTTCCATCCTCCCCTCCTCCTTTTCTTCCCTTCTCCTTGGTCCCTTCCCTTCCCTTTCTTCCTCCTCTTTTTTTTTTTTTTTTCTTTTTTTTTCCCATTTTTTTTTAACCTAACTTTCACTCTTCAGGTTTAATTGTTGGCATTCTGGCAAACATTTCAGACACCGAGACTAGTATCAGGTTATTTTCACTAAAATAAACTCTGGTATTGTTTTTTTGAGTTTATTTTCTGGAGCTGACATTGGGATTGTGAAATTTGTACAGGGCGTGGTTCAATTTTCACGAGGAGTTTTTCTTCTTGTTCCTGCTACCTCCTATCATATTATATCCTCTGATAGATACTGTTATTGTTTTTATTTATTTTTTCCTGGAATTTTTAGTTATTTGTTGTAATCATGTATTGTGGCTACTATCTTGTGTTTCTCTTGACTCCTCTTACTCAGTCTGGGTTCAGTCTCGCACCTGTGAGTTCCTCCACTGTGCTCTTTTCTCTAGACATGCATTTTTAGCTTGTTTGGAAACAAAGCTAGAACATGTTTTGAGAATTTGTTAACCGAGAAAAAATCCCTCTATATTTTCGGCAGAGAAACTCTCGGAAACTCTTTTTGGCCTGTACCCAAACAGGTCTTCTGTTCTCTTGGACAAGCCTTTTGACTTGGTGTTAATGATGTTATTCATTTGCAGAAACCGTTTTTCTCGAATTTTGGAGCAATTGTCACATTTGCTATATTCGGCACCTTTATAGCTTCAATTGTTACGGGTATCTTGGTGTAAGTTTTCTTTTACCTCTCTTTCGGTGTAACTGGTACGCCTTCTTATTAGGCTAAATTGTGGAAGTTCTTTTATATAAGTTTAAGTTCTTTTTTCTTCTTGAAAGTGTTTATAGAGAAAGTCGTCCAGACAAACCTTTATCAATCTTGAATCTTGGATAGTGGTGCTTAGCGACTAACTTTGAAAATGCTATAGAAAGATAAGAGGAAGCAGGATGACCACCATTTAAATGTTATGAAGGTTTTAAATTGTGGTCGTGGTACTGGTAGTATTTTCGCTGCAATCCTTGATACTGTGCTTTATTGTTGACGAATGCGGTCAATGCAGTCATAATTGTGGTCACTGTGATCCTAAGAATTTTGACCTTGTGGCTGAAATTGCAATTGCAGGTTCTAGAACCCTAGTTAGAATACATATTAAATAGTGTAATCTACACATAAATACTCATAATAAAAAAATGCCCAAAATTAAATCATGATAAATTAACTCACAAGTTAAACACACAATCACCATCAATGTTGAAACAATAATAGCATGATAGTGATGTCAAAAAATGAATATGGTAGTGAAAATATTAGAAAATGAATATAGCAAATTAGACAAAAATTATCCAAATGTGACCCGGGAAGGCGAAGAAAAAGAACATGTGTAAAAAAGGTCTTTTAAAATGTTTAGGAACAGAGGTCAAAAACTAAGGTTACTTTTTTTGTGGAATATTTTACCCTAAAACCCCCACAAAATGGTGTTCTAGGGTAGCAATGGGTTTTTTAAAGGCTGTGTCATGGTAGTGCTGCTATCTGGTAGAAAATTCCATTTTTGCTGCTATTTGAATCCCACAGCGGTTGAAGGCAGCTCTCTCCACTCCACTATTCTACTATACTGCTGCCATAGTGTGCTATTGATTGTATGAGGAATTTTCAGTTAGTTGCTTATTGTTTTTCCTCTATGCTGCAGTTATCTCGGTGGTTTGCTTTTTCTAATGTATAAACTACCTTTCGTAGAGTGCCTGATGTTTGGTGCTCTTATATCAGCTACTGATCCTGTTACTGTTTTGTCCATATTTCAGGTGATTTTCTTCATTATTTTGTAATTCTTCCATTTACACCTTTAGTTGGTTAGTCCATATGCATGCTTCGATGTCCTAGTTTGTTATCCATACGGCTCTTTAATCCAATATGCATGTCCAATACAAAAGGCAGTAGAACGTCAATAGCCTGGTTGATTAGCATTCGCTCCTGTGTCTGCCTTTTTTGCTCATGTTTCTACATTTTTCACACAAGTTCAAATCTTGGTTTAGATTATCATAACATTTGGTATAATGCCATAAATAAATTATGAATGACAAAAAATATCAGTGTAGAGCATATTTTCATTAGTATGTAACAGGAAAATAACATGAAGCCTTAGTGAGGAAAATTTAAAATTTTACTAGTCTATAATATTCTGCACCATCAACTCATCAAGAACTGTATGAAATGGCCAAGTTATGAATCAAATTAGGGATTTGTGCCGTAGTTATCAATCTGAGATAGCGGTCCTGACAAGCAAGAATGGGATGACCTCCATTATATATATTATAAGACAAACCAAGTAATTTATACTACACTTATAAGTAATAAACAAAACCCCAAAATTAAAGAAATTCAGGATAAATCATTAATCAAGTTTGGACGCCCAATCACCATCAATCTAGGGTCAATAAAAAATTAGCAGAATGTGAACTGGCAAGTTCAGAGGAATAAGAAAGAATGGAAATGATAAGTAATCATATGAAGTGTGAAAAAGTAAGGTCAAAATAGTGGTAACTTATGGAATATTTTACCCCGAAGAAACCCCAAACAATGATGTTTGAGGCAATGTTGTTAAATGGCAGCACCATGGCCACCACGGTGGAATGGTGTGGTGAATTTTTTGCCAACTGCCATAGACAGTTTGTGAAGGGAGGGTCTGTTGTAGTAGTGCCAGAGGCTGCAATGGCGTCTTTATATGGTGGAATTTTGCCATTCTGTCATCCACCACTGATAACACTAGTTCTAGGGGTAAAAATGCCTTTTTGAAGCCTTTATCATGGTAGTGCTGCTATATCTTGAAAAAACTTGCTACTTTGGCTGCTATTTGAGGCCCATAGCTGCCTAGGGCCACTCCACTATCCTGTTATAGCTTGCTATTGACCACTAAACTTTGTGCTTTCCAATTTTCTATCTGAGCTCGGCTTATTAATTTCTAACATGGAACTTCACCTTTGTTATTTGCAGGAGCTGGGCACTGATGTCAATCTATATGCCTTGGTTTTCGGGGAATCTGTTTTGAATGATGCAGTAAGTTCCTGTTGCTGGAGAATGTACTTAATTTTATTTTATTTTTTGCTGTAGTGCAGAAATGGTTAAAGATAGATAGTACTAATTGCTTGATCTTTTCCATTATTTTTCTAACGTTCTATTTGTTATTTCTTTTGTCTTAACCCTCCCTCTTGTGTTATGGGCAGATGGCAATTTCTTTGTACAGGTACCTGAACTTCTGAAGTATATGGCTTTTATCTGAAGTAGACCAATATCATTAAGGTTCACTTTTAACTTAAGCACGTACTTTGCAGGACAATGTCATCTGTTAAAGCTCATCCATCTGGACAAAATTTATTCATGGTGGTTGTTCGGTTTTTGGAGACTTTTGTAGGGTCAATGTCAGCAGGTCAGTCTATAAAATGTTCTGTTTGGGTTGTGGTTCAGGGGAGGGGGGAGGCTGACTAAAGAACTTGTTTTATTTTGTTAACTTTGCATCATAGATGCTATTCCTTAGTTGTGATTCATTTGGTGATTTTGCAGGTGTTGGAGTTGGATTTATATCTGCTTTGATATCCTTTGAAATTCATTCTTGTCCTATACATTTGTAGTACTCATTTTTTCAGATTTAAAAGTACAAATATATTGTGAAACCTTGACTACCTGAACCTATTTAAGTATGCAGGATTAGATATTGACAAGTAAGTATTTTATATTAGTTTTCATCGGGAAGATTTGTTGTTTGATGATTACATCATGTTTGGAATAAACTGATCTGAAGAATTTTATGGTTCCATCCAGCCTTCAGAACTTGGAGAGCTGTCTATTTGTCCTTTTCCCATATTTCTCGTAAGATGGCTTCTTGGATGATTTGTTCATAACTTTCATACAATTCTCTCAACTTTTATTCATGATGTAAATCAATACAAAAATATTTTCTTTCTTAGGTACATGCTTGCTGAAGGCCTTGGTCTGTCTGGTATTGTGTCAATACTGTTCACTGGAATAGTAAGTGAATTTTATTTATACACACACATAAACATACGGGGAGGGACTAAAGTACTCTGGTGTAAGTTACACCAAATATTACCCCGTTAATAATTTTATGAATTTTGTCGATCCGAGCTTATTATAATTTAATATCATCGTGGTTATTCATGTCTAATTTTGCTAACATTGAGACACACAATAACAAGACAATTAAATTATTCACATTTTAGTATATTTTGAGAAGTAGGTATTACATCAATCTTAATCTATATAAAGGATGCATCTTTAGATTAATATAAAGTTTTGCATATATGATATATGTGATAGAAACTTTCAATCTAACAGTGACTTTTAAAAAAAATATGATCCAAGCAAAAGATATTGAACGGTGTAACATTTGGCATAACTTACATGATGTAATCTGTGTTGTTTCATGTCCATGTTAAGACATCTTTACGAGTATTCTTGTGTTTTCTTTTAGGTCATGAAGCATTATACGTATTCCAATTTGTCACAAAGTTCTCAAAAATTTGCCTCAGCCTTTTTCGAGTTAATATCATCTTTAGCTGAAACATTTGTGTAAGGAGGATTTCATTTGTGGTACTTACCTGTTGTGTTTTTACATTTCCTCTGAATGATATGTGCACACCTTTTGTCTTATGTTGTACAGATTTATATACATGGGCTTTGATATTGCTATGGAGCAACATAGCTGGTCACATGTTGGATTTATATTCTTCTCCATTGTATCCTTTTTGGCCCACAAATTGGAAGTGTCGTGATATGTCATTTATATTACCTTAGCATTTTATTTTCTTCTTAGTGCTTCTTCCTTAACCCATATAATAACCACTTCAGATATTTATCGGAATTGCAAGGTATTGAATTTATACTGATTGATATCATTTTATGTCTTTGATTACTGTGGCACATGCTCATTTCTGGCGTTTTGGATAGTTTCTCTACAGTATAAATATTTGCATGCCATTTTAAGCATATTTATTCTTTGCTCTCTTAGAAGTTGTAAATTATATCCTTGGGTTGCTACGTGCAGGGCTGCAAATGTCTTCTCTTGTGCTTATTTGGTCAATCTGGTCAGACCCAGTCATCGAAAGATACCTCCAAAACATCAGAAGGCACTTTGGTATAGTGGTAAGAGATTAAACAACTCATAAATCATGGAATTTACTGTGAAAGATTGATTAATTCTGTCTATAAAATAAACTGCTTCTTGCCTCTGGCATATTCTATAATGCCATGCCTAAGTTGTTCACTTTGTGCACATGCATAGGACTTCGAGGTGCAATGGCTTTTGCACTTGCTCTGCAATCCGTTCATGATCTTCCAGAAGGACATGGGCAGACCATCTTTACTGCAACTACTGCTATAGTTGTTTTGACGGTAGGCACACTCTTGTCCATTCATTAAGCTAATTACTGTAAAGAATAAATATGGGGTAGAGGTACTTGACCATGTTGTATATTGTGTACATTGTAAATATTATTTGCGTACACAGTGCCTATAAGGGCGAAAATTGAGTGTAGGGAAGATAAAAATTTCAGGTGGATGAGTAATATAAGATCAGTGATGCGTAGTTAAAAATTTGTCCTATTCATTTAAGTTTCTTATTTCAGTTATTAGCAGGTAGGGCTTTGTTTAATTCCCATCCCTGAGCAGTAATTTCAACCTCGAACATTATTTTTTCAGGTATTGCTAATTGGTGGCTCAACAGGTACAATGCTGGAAGCTCTAGATGTTGTAGGTGGTGATAATGATAGCCCTTTGGCTTCAGTTGGTACTATCACAGTAAGTTTTAACAAATAATGCCATTTAAGACATTTTTATTTTTGTGTATTCTACTTCTGCGGTGTCTTTTACCTTGAAATTTGCATTTGGAGGCATCACCCATCAATATCAGGAAGATGGAAGACCAAGTAGTAGCTTGGCTTTATAATTTAATTGTAACTTCTGTCAGTCAGTCATGCATACGTCATTTTGGTTTAGTGATAGTTATGTAGCATGAGGGACTTTTGCTTTCTTATTAGCAGAAACATGCAGGAAGGGAGTTCTTCTTGACTAATGCTATGTTTGGACGGAAGGAAAGAAAAGGAGGAAAGAAACACGGATAACATAGTATTTATTTTGTTTAGTTGGAGAGAAAGTAGGGGAAAGTTCACTTTTAGAAACAAATTTAAATTTTCTTTCCTTCCATTTTCCCTCGAATTCAAATTGCTTAATTTTCTTCCCTCCCATGTTTTCTTTCTGTTGTTCCAAACAGGTCTTAAGTCTATGACTTAGGTGGATCTAGTTTATAACTATGTTTAAAAATAACTTTTCCTTTTTGGGAAGAGAACTGTTTTTTTTTTTTGGTAGAATAATAGTCTATATTTGATGTAGAAAGAAGTGGAAGCATGCATGGAACTTGTGATTGTGTTTATGAATGAATTGCATCTAAAGTTAATGTTAACGACCGCGATTGTAGAGAGAGACAAAAAAGAAACTCCCTGACCGATAGAATTCTACTTTCCAAACATGCCCAACCAAGTAGCAAGTGTTTGGTATAATTATTCCATGCTAAACTGATGGCTGGGCAAAACATGCTTCATGACACTTGCAAAGTTCTTATTGTGTGTAATTTGAATTTTAAGACTCTATGTCCTGTTATGGATTTTTGTTATCAAATTGTTTGTTTTATTCCAAAATTAGATCACTCAATTTTGACTGTCCCAAAATGACTCTGACAATGAATAATATTTAACTGAAAGAATCTACTTATTTAATTGATTCTCTTTCAAATAATACTCTTTGGTTTTGCAAGAATTTTGATGGAAACAATGGTTATATTGCGCCTCCTTACAATGAAGAGTCATCTTCTGGGAACAAAATCAAGATGAAGCTGAAAGAATTCCACAAGAGGTATTGTCTATGTTCTGAAACTGCAAATATGGCTAGATATATAATGATGTTGCCAATCTAATTTCTCTTTGCTTCTTCATTGCAGTGCTGCATCTTTTACAGCAATTGATAAAAACTACCTCACCCCATTCTTTACTAGTCAAAATGGAGATGAAGATGATGAAGGTAAGTTTTATGTAAAATTGCCATTCTCACTGAAAAATTGATGAAGTCAATAGGTTTTAAAAATCATAGGACAAAACGTGGCTGCAATGTTACATATAAAATTGATATAAAAAATATTAAATTGGGAGAAATTTTATGTTTAAAAATTATTATGAATAATTGTAGACGTTCTTAAAATGCTACAGTTTGGTTTAAGTATTGTGGAATTCCAATTTCTATCAGTATATATGCTTTAAAAGTAAAAGTAAATTATTGTAAACAAAAGTAAAAGTGAATTTTTTTTAATAGAATGCGTCTACAAGTATTTAAAGTATTTGTGCAATGTAGGATACGGCTATACATGAGCCCATTTAGAAGTGGTTGTACATCCTTGTAGGTTGAGTATTCAGTGTAGTTTGTACTTAGAAGTGTTTCAAAATAATTATTTTTCATCCATGCTCTTGGACGTATTACACTTTTGACTTTTTTTAAGGTAACAAGAGTTTTTTAGTGTCTTTCTATGAAGTAATTTTGCTTTGACACTAACTATATTGCCGCAATTTGTTTTTCTTGATTTTGACAGCAGAGCCTTTTACTTCTACAAGATCGGGATTTCATGGGCAGAACCCCTATTCGTCGTGATTCCTTCCAGACAACATACCGAATGCGTTTTTGTACAGAATTCCGTCACGCAATTTATAGATAGCTCGTAGGAATTGGCACAACATAGGGATCGAATTTACCTCCTATATTATTCCAAGTTGTACGATTGAGAATGTGAAATCTCATTAGGTTCGAGTTTGGACAACATCATCACGGGCAGATATAGCATTCCATTCAGTTGATATATACCTCTGCCATGAAGTTGGAGGTTTATAAGTTGGATCTCACCACCACACATGCATTTTTACAGATTTTTATTACTTAGAGAAAATTCTAGTATACCCAACCATTGTGACAGTGAAATTATATCATCTCAAAATGAGTACAGTTGGAAAATTATTTCACAAAATAAATACATCATGGACTATGGATGAGTCCTTATACAGGTAATTGAAGATTGGTCAAATAGTTGGCACAGACGCCCATTACTTGTGCTGGATTTTCGTCACTGTAAATTTTCATGGCGTTGATAAGAGTCAGGTGTTTATTTGTGTTTGAATAGAGTGCCATTTTAATCTTAAATGGTTCACATTTTTGTAAAATTTAGTTAAAAGGAGGATTTAAAATGAAGTAATTATGTTTTTAATATTTTTACAGAAACGGTAACTTAAGCAAAAAATTAGTGCTTGTCATAAGTTTTGCACAATCGAAGTTGCAGACTAAACCTATTTAACTCCTGTGTCAAGAATTGATTTTGGAGCAAAAGTTTCGGTGCGATTAAGAGCAGACGTAGACTAAACTACTAAAGGAAAGAATAACCAAACACTTTTTTTTTAAATACTCTTAAAAAACCACAAAAGAATATTGTTGTATGGAGTATAGAGAAAAGATGGAATAAATTAATTAAAAATATAATTTTAGAGGAGAAAACTATAAATTTGTAAAGTAAAATAAAATTCCCCAATGATTTTCTGTTTATTTGTTTTTCAACTAATGCTGGAAGCTATATCTCTCTAAATCTAAAGTCACCTAATTTAATAACTACACCAGTAAAAAAAAAAAAATTGGTAAAAAAATTCCTATATTTTATTCTACTATAAGATAAAATGACCACAAGGAATTTTCTTTTTTATCCTTATTCCTTAGCCAATTCACTCTCACCATGCAACAACCTTGTTTTATAAATGAACCAAAGGCTAGGCACAACTCAGAAAGGTTCCTATCCCAAATACAAATAAATAAGTTCGACAAGAAACACCTCACATTATTTATTACCCATTACGAAACAAGACAAAACCACACACACAAAAACTAACATAAAAAAAAACCTCTTTATCGATATTTGAAATTTAGAACCGTTACAACGTACACTCATCTCCCCAACGGCTACTTCTCCTTCCATTCCAACCCAAACCCTTTGTTTCTTCTCCCCCAGTCACTCAAAAACTTCTGCTCTTCTCTTTTTCCGCCTATTCTTCCATACCCACCACTGTTCCCTCCCCAAATTCTCCATTTCCATCGCTTTCATCCATTTGGGGTTTCCCATGGTGCAGGTTCACATCATGCAAGAGCCCACCCCCGATCTCACAGCCCCTCCGCCGCCTCCTCCGCCGCCCCACCAGCGCCGGCCGAGGGTCCGAGAGGTCAGCTCCCGGTTCATGTCCCCCTCCGTGCAGCGCCGCCCGCGGTCGGAGCCCGATGCCGCCGTCGACGAGAACACCGAAACCCCATTTTCTGTCTCTCAGAGAAAACCACCACAACGTTCCATGAAGCTTTTCAGAGAGAATAATAACGGTCACGAACAGGTTCCGCCACACCCTTCAAAATCGTGTTCTGGCAGAATCGGCAGCGGCAATTCCACCCCCTGTGTTTCTAGGCCTGGCACTCCCACTCCCTCGGTTTACGTCTCTTCAAGGTATAGACTCTCACAACAACACCATCACCACAGTAACCACCACCATCATAGGTTTGCAAGTGGCATGGCCTCAGCTGCTGAGAAATTGATGCAAGCCAGTGGGTTGAATCAGGCCAAGCCTAATGCTGCTTGTTCCAGTGATGATTCTGGAGTGAACTGCAGTGTTCAGTCGCTTCCTGAATTGGGGGATAGGGATATGTTGCTTCAGTCCAATTTGTCTGTGGCTGAGAAAATTGGGGGTAGCAATGGTGGGGACTTGAAGTTTCGCCACCCTTCGCCTTTGTCGCGGTCGTTTAATTTACCTTCTTCTGGAACTGAGAAGCAGCCTCCTTCTTCAGTCTCCAAGCAGCATGGGAATGGAAATCAGTTAGCTAAGTCAGGGGGGCTTAGTTTACCTCCTGTTCCTCCACAGAGTTTAAAGGCAGCAGTGGATGTGAGGAGAGCGAAGAAAGGGTCTGGTCATCAGGAAGATGTGCACTCCCTTAGATTGTTATATAATCGTTATTTGCAATGGAGATTTGTCAATGCCAAAGGGCAATCCACGATGAAGGCTCAGCAAGTAGAAAGCCAGGTTAGTCACCCTTTCACTTCCTTACTTGTCAATAAATTACAAATGTTGTAGTGGTAGTGATGGTACCACAGAAAATTGCACTCATCTGGGTAGACAGTTTGTTTTATGATCATGATTCTTTGGAGTCTAGATGGATAGAACAAGAAGAGGATACTTTGGAAGGTTGTTTGATTGTGAGTTACAAGGTGAACCACTATTTTAGTTACACTGCAAAGGTGGACTTGAGGGAATGCTAAAAGGGCATTGATTGTACCTTGAAAGATATTGTTGTTACTTTTTGTTCCCCTGGAGAACCTTACATCATGGCTGTGAGTCAGTTTGTGGTTGTTGTGACTACTGGATGCTATTGGTTACTGCCATTGCAGCTGCAATCAAGGTGTGAGGTGGTGTTGTGGCTCCAAGAAATAAAGCTTAGTTATAGTGAACAGCAAAGAATACAGATGAAAAAGTCTCTATTTGTTTCTAGTGTATAGTTTTTTTATAACCTGTTTCTAGTGTACAGTAGTTCTTTTTTTTTTGTAAGCAACATAATTAAGTATTTTTTTTAGAATAAGCTCTAGAGAAATTAGAGCACATTCATAAACTACTTCCACAAGTCCAAATAGCTTTTTTTTTTTTATTGTTCCCTTGATTACCTGAGTGTGAACTGTCCATCACATCTCCATTTACTGGACATTGGAGTCTTAGTTTATTTTCAAATTATATTCATAAACTTACCTTCATGTAATAAGTCTTAGTATTTCTTTAACTATTCAGAACTTTTGCATGTTTAGATCTGCTCAGTATTTTCAATTGGCTTAAGATATAGCTTATTACCTTAAAGTATTTGACTATCTTGTCCAATTTAATACACTTCACTAAGCTATTTGTTATTTTTCCTCTTCTTGATCCTTGCAGAAAGCATTATATTCCCAAGCAATGAAAATATCAGAAATGCGTGATTCTGTAAACAAGAAACGCATAGAGCTGGAGTTTTTACGGAGATCAAAGACTTTGTCAAGTATTCTTGATGCTCAAGTAAGGCTACCAATACTTCTTAATGCTACTTTTATAAATTTGCATTCAAGTCCTCAGAGCAATGTTTCCAGTCTGTGAAAAAAAAGACAATTGTTTGTTGACTTTTTGTGATATCTATGCCTATATCCCGTTCCTTCCTACATACCAACTCATGCAATTAATATACATGTGTGCGTGTGCGTGCGTATGCATATTGAAGTGGAATTAAAAGGAGCCTTTCTTTTCAAACATGCTTTATGAGTTATCATTTAATTATATATATGTATAGTAATAATCAGTATCAGTAATTTGTATATTTCCTTGGATAAAATTACAGATTCCATATCTAGATGAGTGGTCTAGAATGACCGAAGAATATTCAGTTTCGATTACTGAAGCAATTCAGGCTTTAGTGAATGCCTCAGTGCAACTTCCAGTTGGTGGGAATGTTAGGGTATGATTATCAATCCCCATCTAATGATTGTTGGTTATCTAATGGTGTTTATTTCTTTCTGTCATGCTTATTCACTAGGAATTGTCTGCAAGGTCAAACTCACAAAAAAATATTATGCCACAGGTTGATGTAAGAGAGGTGGGGGATGCTCTGAATTCAGCATTGAAAATGTTGGAAACAATGATTTCCAACATCCAAAGATTCCTGCCGAAGGTGAGACAAAATGAAAGAATGGAGCTTTCTCCTTGCTTTTTTTTTTTTACTTAGTGATGTAGCCAAAAGGATCCAGCAATGTGTCAAAATTGGGCTAGTAATTAAATTTATTGGTTAAATTGTGGTTGAATGGGTAAGAATAAAATATATATTCAATTTATGTAATATACTAAGCAATAAATTGATATAAATATTAAGAAAATTAAGTGAAACCTTTATATGTAATAACTATAGGGTTGTGGACTAATTACATGTCTGGTTTTCCATTCAATTTGTCAAACTGACTGATTTGGACCACTTTTAATAACTATACAGGGTTGAAAAGATGAGGTTCTCTAAAAATTCAGTTGAAGAAAAATGCACTTAAGAATAGATATTTCTATTTCAGAATTCAGTCTCGATTGCACTGATAATAAAACTTTGTCATACTCAGGGGGAAGAAATAGATATTTCTATTTCAGAATTAGCCAGAATTGCTGGAGGGGAAAGAGCACTTGTTGGAGAATGTGGAGATTTATTGTCAAAGGCATACAAATCACAGGTTTGTCCTGCTGTAGATTATGGCTGAATTCTACAGTCATGTTTATCTCCTGCAGTTTGTTTTATATCTTGAAGCCAATTTTCAGGTGGAGGAGTGCTCCTTAAGGGGTCAACAAATCCAGTTGCATTCATTTTGCCTAGAGAATAAGAACAAAGAATAACAACCAACCACTGATAACACAATTGAAAGTTTGTTGTGGAAATGCTACACACATCTAATGTTGATAGTTGATGAGGGAGCATGAACAGTACAAGACCTGCAGAGTCATATATCTTTCACATTCTTTTTCCAGTAGTTGAGAAAAGGGGGAAGAAAGGAACATGATGATATGCAAAATTTGTTTGAGTTGTTGTCTCAACTCTCAAGAAGTTCCACATTGTATTTTTGTCAATGTAAGTCTCAGGCTCTCAGCCTAGTCACCATCCATCTCTTCCCCATTTCACTCATTGGATGTCAATAATAGTAATAGGACACTTTGTCCTTGAATGAATGAATGATTGAGAAATGTTTACACTGTGGTGTATTTCCTTTTTGCAGCTAAAACCACATTCACACACATGATTTTGGAAAATCTGTACAATGCTTAAGAGAGAAAAGAAAGAGTTAGATATTATGACAGTTACAAGCTGACATTAATTGGAAGTTTGTTGATTTTGCATGATAATTTTTTACAAGTTATAACTAACATGGTTGTTTACAAGTTTGATTCATAGATATAAAAATTACACACTTTTTCTCTGTACATAAGTATTAAATTTAGTAATACTTTTTTTTTATTTAAAAATAGATTGAGACTAACAAAAATATATAATTTTTTATTTAATAATAGGTTTAACAATGGTAACATTTATATAAATATATAAATAAACAATATTTTCCTACAGTTTAACAAATAATTTTTTTCTTACATGTAACACGAGCCTTTCAATGTAGTATTTTCACAAATATATAAATATTTAGTTTTTTTATAGAAATGTTTTTTTTTTCTAATTTACTATGATGACATGTTGAAATATCATCAAAATTATTATATATATATATATATATATATACACACACACGTGTAAATTAAACGTAAAATCTTATTATAACGTCTAATATTATACACATAATTTACACATTTACATAAATATATTTCTCATTTATAGTACAACACATTTGTTAATAAATTAATATTTGATAAAAATTAGATATAGAACATATTTTGACAATAAAAGGCCAAATATTAATGTTATTAATATAATATTGATATGAATGGATAAATAAATTAAACTTTTCTTAAATAGTATAACACAAATTTATAAATCAATTAATATTTTACAAAATTGCAATAAAATACATTTTAAAAAGGTAAAATCAAATATATCATTATTTTGTGTTATATTATATAGAAATTGATAGTATATAAAATAATAATAATAATTTATCTGAATTTTTTTCATAAATTATTATTTTAAATAAATTATGACGGATTCTCTTAAATTTTTCTATATATTAAAAAAATCAAATTTTTCTATTTTTTATAAAAAAACATATTTTAAAGAGAAAATGCATATTGAATTTAATTAATATGTTCATTGATATCGATCATCTATAAGTTGGTCATTTACTGTTTATTAAAATATACATTAAAAAATTATTTTTAAAAGAGTTTGATGACAGGATATATTAATTATATTTAATTCTTTATTAATATTTTTGAACTATTGTTTCTCTCTCTTTATATATACAGATTTTTAAATCAATAAAATATGTTTTTTTTATTTGACTTATATTTAAGTGATTATTTATCTTACTGAGTTTTAGATATTTACTATTAACCATAACATTATCATAATTGAATTTTAACAGTATGGTCTAAACTCATCTACCATCAACAAATTAAAAACGTAGCTATTATGAATTTTAGGAAAAAAAATAATAGGAAAAAAATTTCAGTTTAGAAAAAATCTAATAAAATATTTTTGTGAAAATAATTTAAGTTGATCATATATATAAATTAAATTTTATAAAGTTGAAGTATTTCATAAACTTGTGTTTTTAGTATTAAAACATAAATAGCAGATATATAATAGGATTGATACATAAATAACACATATATTAGATATATAATAAGATTGATTTTTCAAGATATTTTTTCTTATAGATTGTTTAAATAAACTGTCATTTCATTTAAAACGTGATAAAATGATTCTTTTACTTGTGTTCCTTTCTTTTCATCGCAAATGAGTTTATGTTTTTATTGTTGATTTGTATATTGTTTTATTCATTTTGTAATTAAATTTATAGTTTTTCTATTTATACACGTCTACCCTTTAACACTGTGTATTACTTGTGTTAGCATCTATAATATAACTATTCATAAAATACTTTCCATTTGATAAATTTTCGATTGAACTAGTCTTCATATTTAGAATTACAGAAAATTGTTATTGTTTAGAATTACAGAAAATTGTTATTGTTACAACTCGATAGCAAAAAGGAGAAAAATGTCAATTCATGCGGTACTATTATAACTTATATGCATAGAGAAATGTTATATATAGAGAATAATAATAGTTTAAAATAAACTAATTATTGTAGTTAGTATTTATTTAATATATTTTAATACAAACACTGTCTTTTATTTATTATTATCTTTTTCATTAACTATTATATGATAGTTATTTTGAAATTTATAACTTACAAGTTTCATTTTTGTCAAAGATTATTAATTATTGAACATACATCCTTCTTTCAAATATATTTATTCAGATCAATATACAACAAATAATAAGATTGTTTATTTTAGTATTAATAATGACCCAATAATCTATCAAATGCTATTTGCATATTGGATAACATTAACACTTACTAAAATGCATTTTGATTCCCTTAATATATGTACAGTAACATAATAAATCTTT
>Ga0099825_1006048_pt1 | contig 15302 bp, 7 predicted proteins | sample SiratroredBW_FD_76838 | JGI IMG/M metagenome (GOLD analysis project Ga0099825, IMG submission 76838) | Root nodule microbial communities of legume samples collected from California, USA - Siratro red BW | ecosystem: Host-associated > Plants > Roots > Nodule | place: USA: California | collected... | reverse complement strand
TTCAGACATCACAACATCCCACAAACCACTTGCTTCTAGATAAGACTTCATTTTGACAGACCATATCTCAAAGTTTTCACCTGAGAAGACTGGTGGAGCTGCCATGAAATTTTCGGCCATATCTTACCCTCTTACAGAATACTCGTCACTCGGGTGTCATAGATCTCTCACACACAGGCCCTTAAGAACTAAGAGCTCTGATACCACTTTGTTGATATATTTGAGTGCAAGGATAATTTTTTATTGATAGCAACTGATATTTATTTACATTCGGGGAGAACTACTTCTCTTAAAATACTGGAAAAATAAAATCTAATAATATTGGAAAAATATATGAAAACAGAATAATACTAGATAATATAAAAAAAGAGTCTTTGTTGATTTCTAGTTCCACTTTTATGGGAGGTCAGTTTCAAAACCAACTAACAATTCTTTTCACGACTTTTATTCATGCACTCATTCTACACCAGTTCTCACGTGACTTGGTCAATGTCCGATGATAAATCGAATGTTTTTATGGGACATTTCTTCATGCATCAAAAGATGCAATTCTCAACACATATGATGCGTATCAAATGACAACACTTTTGGTTGGTCAAATGAGTCAAAACATGTTACATTTGTTGAGTCTTTAATAATTCGTGTGTCTATCAAATGTTCTACCTCTATAAATAACAACACCTTTATCATTTGAACATCTCCTTCTTAATTAAACAGAGCCCCATCATCTCCTTCCAACCAAACACCATCATCACCATTCAACCATCCAAAGCAATAATGTGCAAGACACCTTGTACCTTTTGTTTTTTTGACAAAAAGATAAGATGAATTTACGATGCTTTTGTAAATAAGAAGTATATATATTAAATTTTTTGTACAATAGTCTTAGCACATATAGGTTATTTTTATATGCATATATCATGTCAACATAAAACACTGAGATAAATCTTTTTGAGATTTCTATAAATAGAAAGAATGTAATGATATGAAGCTTGTTGAGTCAATAAATATAAAAAAATGCTTTAAACAACCTTACACAATTAATGTTTCTTTTCTTTTCTTTAACTTTCAATTACTTAGAAAAAGTTGTTCGCTAGCTATAATTAGAGATATATTTATAAATCTTTTTCAATATATTTGGCCCAAAAAGACATAGATATATAATGTATCCAATACTCAATCTTAAGAAGAGATTAGGAGATAGTTAATATGACTTGATATACTTGTTGTAAATTAGAAGTAACACTAACAATACTTTTAATAATTTATTAATAATTTATTGATTAGTAGAGTCCTCTAAAACGAACAAAGAATGTGTTTGTTGTAAAATACAAATTTTTCTACTCTTGATCATTAGTTCTCTAAAAACTACTGAAAACTTATTTAAAAAATCATTACATGACCTTGTTACCTCTAATAGGCCTATTTGCAGATTTTTTTTTTTCCAAAAAATTCTAAGTTTTATTCAAACATCTCGTATTCTTATCTAACCATTTATTTCACAACTATAATATATAATTTATATATTCACAACTATAATATATAATTTATATATGAATAAAAAGAGTAGAGTTTTTTTATGAGAGAAGAATATATTTAATTTTTGAAATCGAATATATTAAAAGTTTTAAACCATATCATATTTACTAAAATTACTAACTAAATCTCGCATATGCACATATGAAAACTCTCTATATCTTAGTTCCATATAACTATTAATATTTTTTGTAAAACTGATTAAAATTAATTTATATACTTAATAATTGTACATTAAAAGTGTATAAGATCATGAAAAAAACTTTCTACAGATTTGTTCAAGATAACTATTAATATCTTATTTATATACTTTACATTAAAACTGTAACTGTAACATATTTTTAATAAGTGGTTTTATGTCTAAAGATTCAGGAGGAGTAATTACTGTATATTCAATTTCTGCATGCATACTACATTAAATTTTTCCATCCTTTTTTACAATAAAGATCATGGATAATTGAATTCTTTATTAAGAATAACTTTAGATTTAGAAAACTACTACAGTTTTTTAACAGGAAAACTGTAACATACTGAAAAACTAAATAATGAGCTATATATTAAGAATATATTAAGAAATGATTGGTATAGTAGTATATTAATTTTAAATGACATGAATAGCAAATTATTCTCATTTGAAAATTTAATAAGATATTAACTTTAAAACGTTTTAATTTGCATATAAAACAATGCTTTTCTAAAATTAAATTTCGATCAACTGCTTATATTTATCATGAATGTCATTATGAATTAAATTTCCTATTAACTACAATCAACTACCAAAGTTTTTTTTAAATGATTATATAATGTGGTAACATTCAAATCTTAACATGACTAAAGGTGGAATTGAAATCTTGTTTATCTATATTACAGCATTCTTTTTACACATAACATTAACAATACACATTACAGTACTAAAGTTTAAGTTTGTGGTCTTTTTCTTTTATTCATTACAAAAATGTAATCATAACAGTCAAACATTATTATTATTATTATTTTCCTTTAATAGGACAAGCAAGCATTCCACTTGGTATTACTTTTATTTGTTGGGTTCTTTCTTTGTCCAAATCATTTGGCCCAAAGGAGTAAAACTCATGTTATTATGTCCAGAATGCAAAACTAATGCTCCAAGTTATGGACACCACATAACTTTATGGTTGCCAAATTTCAGCATGCCCATAATTTGTGAGGGTGCAACTCATGCAAATCAATTATGTATGAAGAAAATATTGCTCCTTAAAATAAGAACAAAAAATATTGTGTGCATTTAAAATTGTGATTTTAGTGTACCTGGCTAAATGGGTGCTTATGTCCCACTACAAATGATGACAGGATCCATGAAATTTCCCAAGTGAATGAAAGCAACCTCCACCATGGTGGGGTCTACGGAATTTCAATAATTCCATAAAAATAGCCTTAGGCTGTGACCTCACGGACCAGAGAATCTTAATCTTTCTAAGCCTTCTTTTTAACTTTTCTTCCACCATAGATAAGTGCTGGGCCTTGCCCTCCCATACAAATCCTATCTATTGCACATTTTCCTTTTGTCATCTATTGCTTTTCCTAATAAAATCAGCCAAATAAAAGTGTCCAAGTAATACACATCTAATGAATTCTCAAAAAACATAAACATAAATCAATTATAGTTATCTTGCAACAAATTAACATGATAAATTTTAAATATTATTTGCAACAATTGTTGGTTAATAAAAAGTAATTAAGGAAGAGTTGTTTTTGTTTGAAAAGAAATTTAAACGATAAGATTAAGAAAATAAACAAACAGGTTGAGTCTCTAATTTATTCATCAATAAATTCGTCATTTCGAAATAAGATTGAATCGACCAACCACATATATCTTATTTTCATGTATTATGTATTATATTTCTTATTTGCTTTTAAATATCTTTGAGTTATGATATATTTTATTTTCTAATTCTTTTATTAATTTTATTTTTTTATTGAGAGAAACAATTTAAACTTTAATTGATTACATTTCCTCCTAGCAGTTGAAGCTTTGTTTAGTGTATCAATACATATATTTTTATTAGACTAATATTTAACCTAAGACGTTTTAATTAGACTTTTTTATATTTTTGTATTTAATTTGAATGTTACTGAGGTGTTTTCTTTTTTAAATATTAATAGATGAGTTACTAACAGTAAATAATAATCTATTATAAGAATGATTAAGAATTAAACGTAATTAAAAATTTGAAATTAATAATAATAACAATTAAGACTCAATAAATCCAATTACATCAATCTTATTTAAAATAATCAATTTATTGATAATTAAGTTTTAATAAAACTTATGACTAAAATTGCAAAATCCCACATTTGTTTCCTTCTCCTTCACTGTTTACAACACACCCTCCCTTCCAAGGATTTTTCCATTCTTCCTTTCCAACTTCTCTTAGTGGAAGAGAATAAGCATATATTCTGTTGGTGGTGTTCTTGCTTTCACTTTTTGCTTTTATGAGGAGTCCCAAAGGCCTCTTTTACACTAGAATTGCACACACTGCTTCTGTTTGTCCTTTCTTGTAAAAGGGTCATCTCTGATTTGTGCTACTTTTCACAATTCCTATGCCTCCCTCTCACTTTCCTCTTCGTTGGGAAAGCACAGGAGACCAATGGTGGTGTGCTTCTCCCATTGATTATGCTGCTGCAAATGGCCTATATGATCTCGTCACTGAGCTTCTCCACCTTGACACCAACCTCCTCATCAAGCTCACCTCCCTCCGCCGTATCCGCCGCCTTGAAGCCGTCTGGGACGGTGAGTCTAGGTTCGAGGATGTGGCCAAGTGCCGGTCCAAGGTTGCCAGGAATCTTATGGTTGAGTGTGAGATGGGGAAAGGGCACAACTCTCTCATCCGTGCAGGCTATGGTGGGTGGCTTCTCTACACTGCTGCTTCGGCTGGGGATGTTGACTTTGTTCTGGAGCTGTTGGGGAGAGACCCTTTGTTGGTGTTTGGGGAAGGAGAGTATGGGGTCACTGACATGCTGTATGCTGCAGCCAGGGGCAAGAACTGTGAGGTCTTTAGACTGCTGCTTCATTCTGCTCTGTCGAGAAAGGAGAGTCTTTCTGGCAGTGAAGCAGAATTGGAAGAGAAGTTGGATGAAGGGTCTAAGGTTTTCAAGAGGGATGTGATGAATAGGGCCGTTCATGCTGCTGCCAGAGGAGGGAATTTGGAAATACTGAAGCAGCTTCTGGGAAGTGGTTCTGTTTCTCAGATTTTGTCTTGTAGAGATGTCCAAGGATCTACTGTCTTGCATGCAGCTGCTGCAAGAGGCCAGGTTGAGGTGAGGCAGATTACTCAAGAGTCTCTGTTTTTATGTCAATTCCACTTATTAAGGCACGTTGAACATGAGTAATTGAAAATTCAAACACAGTTTTCGTAGTTAGTGCATGTTTGAGTTTGATAAAGGAGCTGGTTTGGGCAAAAGTAGCTTTTTGTCTAAATCATGGCTTGGAGTTGGAGAGTTTCAATGGAAAACCAAACACGCTCTGAATGTGCTTGTAGAAAATTCAGGAGCCCTACTTGTTTAGTGGTAATGTTGTTCTTAGAAGTCATATGGCCTGATATTAGATCCTTAATAATTATGGAAAAACCTGGGTCATTTTATGGATCCCTGGAATGCCCTCTTTTCTTCATTTGGCTAGGGAGGATTGATAACTTCAGATGTAGAGTATGAACAAAATGTTTGTTGATACTACACATTAATAGTACTACTACACAACACAATTTTTTAGTGAAATATCCAGATAGTACTACACAACACAATTTTTTTAGTGAAATATTCAGATAGTACTACACAACAAATTTGGCTCCTCAAAGATGAATGTGTACTATAAGTTTTTTAGTGAAATATTCATATAGTACTGCACAACACAATTGTGTGAATTCTATCCGTTTTTCTCAGTGCTTTATCATTGGCTCCATTGGCCACCTTACTCGAGGTACAAACCTTGGAATCTTGTATACATGCATTAAATCAGAGTTAATAATAAATCATTTGTTCAATAAACAGGTGACTTATTTTATGGCTGTCACTTGCCTTCGCATTTAATAATTTTAGGGCAGTTGGTGCTATAAATGTTCTGTATGCCCAAACTTTTGGCATCTACTTCGGGTTAATAAATTTATTGTTACTTATTTTCATTATTTTAATGATGCAGGTTGTGAGATATCTAATTGAATCCTATGATATCGTCAACTCAACTGATGCTCAAGGAAATACAGCATTACATGTAGCTTCTTACAGAGGTTACTTACCTGTGGTAGAGATTCTGATTGGAGCATCTCCCTCATTAACAACTTTAGCCAATAACTATGGAGATACTTTTCTTCACATGGCAGTGGCTGGTTTCAGAAGCCCTGGTTTCTGTAGACTGGACAAGCACATCGAACTCATGGAGCAATTGACAACTGAAAAGATTGTGAGCATGAAGGACATCATCAATGTCAGGAACAATGAAGGAAGAACAGCTCTTCATGTTGCTGTGATGCATAATATCAAATGTGATGTGGTGGAATTACTGATGTCTGTTTCATCAATTGATTTGAACATTCGTGATGCTGATGGCATGACCCCTTTGGGTCATCTTAGGCAAAGATCAAGATCAGCATCTTCTGACATTTTAATCAAGCAGTTAATTTCAGCTGGAGGGATCTCTAATTGTACTGACTATATGACAAGAAATGCTCTTGTGAACCATCTTAGGACTCATGGTATTGGAGCCAGTCCTGGAACATCATTTAGATTACCAGATTCTGAGATATTGTTATACACGGGCATTGAGAATTCATGTGATACCAATTATGATCAGGCAAGTGTGGAATCAAATTCATGGTCAAGTGAAATAAACAATCATGACTCAGCCAATTCCCCATGCAACAGCAACTGTAGTTCTGTTAATTATGGTACAAGGCGTTTGAAGTTTCTTCTCCAGTCGCATGGGATAAGAGACACAAAAGAAGCAGCCTCGGAGTTGGAAGATGATATTTCTGTGAATTCTTTTAGTTCAAGGAACAACTTGGAAGACACTCCCATCCCATTGAGGCAAAAATACTCAAAAATGTGTTCTCTTCCAAACAACAAAAGAACACTATCCATAAGGACTTATATTCCAAGTCCTTCAGCCAAAAAATATTTTCATGCAGGCCTAATGCAAGGGGTGATTAAGGTAAAGCCACAAGGCCTTCTACCTGTTCATTCAACTTCTAGTCTTTTTCAAGAACTATCTATCTCTTCTCATGCTTCCAATAATAAGCAAAATCGTGTTGATATAATGGGACCCTCTTGCTCCAATCGACCAATGGAGGGTGGTGGCAGCCTACAGTTGAACTATAAGCAGGCCTCTTTCAATAAGAAAATGATGAACCGGTATTTTTCTTTTGGTGCACATGGCCAGGCTTTGGAAGATGCCAATAGCTGCACAAAGTCAAATGGCAGCTCTAAGAATTTTAGTTCTTTAGATGCATAAATTGTAAGTAGGAGCTTTGAAAAAACTTGTGATTATCATTTTGAAAACTTCATGTGGAATATGCAACAATAAGAATTAATAATACTGATAAAATTATATGTTTAGTGTTCAACTGTACTTTGAAACTCAACGCCCCAAGTCCAAATTCGGCTGGCAACGTTAACCTTCTCAGAATTTCCTGTTTAGCATGTAGTTCAGAACTACCTTTTAAAGACAATCTGATTCCTCTATAAAAGTTGTGAAAGAAATCTATTTCTTTAAAATTACAAGGAGAGAAATCTTGTGAAATGACTCAACGAAGGATAAACCATTGTCTTGGATAAAGTAGAAGCAAATCTATAAGAGAAAAAAAGAATGGGGATTGGAGATTTGAGACATAATTATAATTGATCATTAAGTGAATGCAATTCTTTATGGGTCATATTACTAAAATCAAGATGTGATAGTTTATCGTTTCCATTCAATGTCAATCGTAGGTTAAAAGTCTGACAATTGTTGAGTGATTCATTTAGTTTGACTAATAAGAGTTAGTGAAATTGTTTCTTTCATATGAATCTAAGATATTGACATTGGCTTTGGAAACATGTTTAGCTTCTGGAATGATGATTGGTAAAAAGATAAGTTAAAATCTAAGTATCCAATATTCTATTATTGGCCTATGCATAAATAGCCATTGGTATTTGATATAGCAGTTTGGAATGATTGGGTGTGGAATATTTCATGCAGAGGAGAATCATTGGATAGAGAGAAAAAACTTATTAATGTGATGTTTGGAGACATTAATGAACTTAAACCTAGAATCAATTTTTTTGAAAAGGTTACTTTTGGCATTATAATTCTGAATTGTTTGGTAATAACAATGTATTTAAGCCAGATTTAGACGCGTGACAAGCCTGCTAAAAAGAAGGTTACATAATTTTTCACGATAACGAATGTTGTCCTTTTTGTTGGCATGATTCCGAATTGACCGGCTGCCTTGTATGGCCAAAATGTTATAATTCATTAGGCTTTCTGCCACCTTTTACCCATACCTTTCATATCTCATTTTTTTCAGCAAAAAGGTATCATGAAAAGAAGAAAATTGTAGAATTTTGGTAAGGTATTTTGGCGTGCTACTACTTACTCATTGTGGTTACAAAGGAATGATTACATTTTTAATAATAACAATTTAAGAGAACGTAATACCCTATATTTTGATGAACATCATATGTATAAAAATTTCAATTTCTAACTTTAATAAAATTCATTTTGTGATAGCTTATAGAATTATTTTATTTTCTGTTAAAATGAATTGGTTCTTTTATAAAAAAAAATAGATTTAGTTTTATTGAGTGATAAATTGAGTACTTGATTTAAGCATTTCTATAAGAATGAATATATATATTATAAATAAATAAAAATTTAAAAAAATAATCTTCATTAATTATTATCATTATTAACTACCTAAAGTGGGTCTAATCAAAAACTAATTTATTAAATTTACCTCACAAATTCATGGGCCTAGTTTGAGATTCGTAGCACCATTGGAAGCATGAAAACAAGGCAATTGCTTCCTGCACTCCCAAATTTGCTTCTTGCTCCCCCACATTTGCTTCTTGCACTAACACTTTTTTAAAATGTCATTGTTACCCTTAACATATTATTGAAAGGAAGGAGATGGTGTCGTGGGTGAGAGTGTCTGGAGTTTAGTGGGGCGAGCAGTGCTATGGGTGAGTAGAGGTGAGTACGTTTTGGTTGATTTCGTGTAGGTAGATCCAGATTTCATTTAAGTTGTTTGTGTAAATTGGCTTCTAAAAATAACTTCTGAAAAATGAAATTCGAAACTGGTTGGAGGTGTGAGAAATAGCTTGCAGAAGTCAAATTTGGCTTTCATAAAGATTAATGTGTCTTCAATTTGTTGTTCCGTCATCATGGTCAATTTTTATTGCATCAACTTTATTTTGTCCTCCCAATTCTTTGATTTATTAAATTAGTTTCTTTTTTTACTTATTGGACTTCATGATTAGTGGTAGAAGCAAACATTAAGGACTGGAGTAAGGGGTGACACTACTTGACAAATATTAACAATCAAGTATGTAGTGTTACAAAATCAACCTTATTTTTTTCTCCAACAACATTTATCTAACATTGAATCTTTATTGCTACATTTAGTGGGTGAACATCAAAAATTAATCTTTCAAAACTATATGATTGTATGACCCTCAACTGCTCATGATAGACTTTATATAAAAATATTTGAAATTGCAAACCTTAGAAAACTAAGTAAAAAATATAATAAAGTAACAAATAATTAACAAATAATTTTAAGCAATAACTTAGATAAGTCTCACGATAACGACTATGAATCTAATAACTCTTCTTCTTCATATAATTGCGGAAACGACTATCAATCTAATCATCCTTCTTCTTCATATAAGTGATGAGAAATGATTCATCGTGTTCAATCATATGTGCGTTGGTAATATTAGTTACCAGACCTAATGTAATGTCTAAGTAACCAGGATGACTCAGGACTTCTTTGACGGTTCCAAACTGAAGTTGAAGTTTACAAATATTATTTTTATATAGAATTATTTTATTTTCTGTTAAAATGAATTGGTTCTTTTATAAAAAAATATATATTTAATTTTATTGAGTGATAAATTGAGTACTTGATTTAAGCATTTCTATAAGTTAGAAAAATAATCTTCATTAATTATTATCATTATTAACTACCTAAAGTGGGTCTAATCAAAACTATTTTATTAAATTTACCTCACAAATTCATGAGCCTAGTTTGAGATTGGTAGCACCATTGGAAGCATGAAAACAAGGCAATTGCTTCCTGCACCCCCAAATTTGCTTCCTCACATTTGCCTGTTGCACCGCAACACTTTTTTAAAATGTCATTGTTACCTTTAACATATTATTGAAAGGAAGGAAATGGTGTCGTGGGGCGAGTAGCGATGTGGGTGAGTAGAGGTTAGTACGTTTTGGTTGATTTCGTGTAGGTAGATGTAGATTTCGTTTAAGTTGTTTGTTAAATTGGCTTTTAAAAATGATTTCTGAAAAATGAAATCCGAAACTGGTTGGGGGTGTGAGAAATAGCTTGCAGAAGTTAAATTTGGCTTTCATAAAGATTAATGTGTCTTTTAATTTATTGTTCATCATCATGCTCAATTGTTATTGCATCAACTTTATTTTGTCTTCCAATTATGTAATCCTTTGATTTACTAAATTAGTTTCTTCTTTTACTTATTGAACTTCACGATGAATCCGTTCATCTATAACCAATTGATTGGTGTGATTAGTGATAAAAACAAGCATTGAGTTGCAGTGTTGCAAACTCAACCTTACTTTTTTTCTCCAACAATATCTATCCAACATTGAATTTTTATTAATACATTTTAGTTGATGAACTTCATAATTTAATCCTTCATAACTATTTAATTGTATGACCCTCAATTATTCATGATAGATTTTCTATAAGAATATTTGAAGTTGCAAACCTTAGAAAACTAAGTAAAAAATATAAAGTAACAAATAATTTTAAGCAATAACTTAAATAAGTCTCACGTTAACGACTATGAAATCTTCTTCTTCATATCATTGCGAAAACGACTATCAATCTAATCATCCTTCTTCTTCATATAAGTGATGAGAAATGATTCATCGTGTTCAATCATATGTACGTTGGTAATATTAGTTACTAGACCTAATATAATGTCTAAGTAACCAGGATGACTCAGGACTTCTTTGAGGGTTCCAAACTAAAGTTGAAGTTTACTTTAGAAGAAACAAAAAGTGATGCACATAACCCTTGACTTGCTTGCAAGCATTCTTTTTCTAAACAAATTGCTTGAAAGGATTGAAACTAACTACAATATGATAATTGACTTTTGTTCTTTCGAGAAAGATATTGGAGATTCTGCTCCAACCGGTTAATAAATTAAATAGACCACTAACCTATACCAAATTACATACACAAGGATGATTAGTTTTACAATATAACTCGTGTTATGATAAAACATTCTTTATTATAATAAAAGTTTAAAAATAGTGACTTTAATTATATGTACCTCTGGTGTAATAAGTTTTACACTGCGAATAAATTAAAAATCGTGATCAGGTTTTTTAATATAATGATTATAAATTAATAAACTAATAATATATAACTGATCGTAATCTAAAGAATATGGTCCAACCAGTTAATAACTTTAGTAAACTACTAACCTATATCAAATTACAAGACAACAAGATCCTTTAGATGGTCACATATCAAGATCCTTCAAGAGAGATATCTAGTAATTTTTTGTTGGGGTCAATAATTGTACCATTCATATCAGGTTCGAATTTCTAATTGAAATGTAAATAAAAGTTCTTTATTCTTTAACCGTTACCAATTGGTGATGGATTTCCATATTTTGGTTTTCTATGCTTGTGAAGACATGGGAAGAACAGGAAGTGATGTGAAGGTACCTTTTTGCCCAATCCCAAACTCTCTTTCTCTTTGCGTTTTCTTTGCATTTGACCGTTTCTCCACATTCTTTGACAGTCATTGCTCATTTTCTTTTCCTTTCCCACTTTATCCAGATCTATGCTACTCCAACAATGGTATTAATGATAAACAAGAACATATGAGTCCTGCAAAATCAATGTAACAAAAATGTTCACAGCCTAAACGAAATAACAATTTCAAAACCACAAACAGTTCAAAATCAACAAAGTTCCATCAAATTAAACAAATCTTACCTTCAAGGGTTAATGAGAGTAATCAGAAGAGATAAGAGATACACTTGATTTATCTTACACATTGGGGAGAAGAGATGGAAAAGGAGGGCAACAAATTTTGGGACTTAACGAAAAGGGGGAAAACTGCGAAAGAATGGGACGAAAATGAAAATTTGAAGATATTATTATAAACATTAATTTATTGGTTTATCTTGCTCATTTACCTTCCGTCAAACCGATTAATTAATTTTATTATATTTTATATTCTGTTTTGCCTTGACGTTGAAATGTCATCATTTATTTCAAACATGAAATTAATCTTCATTTTATTGTCGCGAAGACCCACACAAATTACGTTTTATTATTTTTTAATTTGTAAATTTTATTTGATATATCGTATTAAAATTGACTTCATCTACTCTAATAAATCTAACATTTCTTAAATTAGTTTCTTTCTATATTTAAGAGATGTCACTTCATGTTTACAATTTTTTTAATTTTTGAATTATCAAGTAACTTTAAAACTTGTTTTTATCCATTTTTTATATTTGAATACTTGATATTTTAAAAGTGAAAGTATATTCTTATGATTTTCTTACCATCATAACATTGTATGAACATTAAATTTGAAGTCATTTATACGTAATTTGAAATGAATGCATGAATGAGTCATGGATTAGACGAAAAAGTAGGTAGCAGAAGTAGATCCACTATCCATGCCAGATGTGTGGTTACTGTCTCCGAGTGTTGGGGGAATTGTTGGTTAAAATGAGTTACTGTCTCTGGGACTATCCATGACAGTGGAAAATACTACCAAGTGACCAAAATGACGATCGATAACGATGCCATCAACGACTGGCTTCCTGTCACTGCCTCAAGAAATGCCAAATGGTGGTACTCAGCCTTCCACAACCTCACCGCCATGGTTGGTGCCGGTGTCCTCACCCTTCCTTATGCCATGTCTATGATGGGCTGGTACACCCCATAACTTTACTTTTCATCAGATACGACTGTAAGAAAAGTTATATATATCATATGATTAATTTGCTCTTGTTTTTGATGCAAATGGATTGAAACAACAGGGGTGCAGGGAGTGTTATTCTGATCTTGTCATGGGTCATCACCTTGTTTACCCTATGGCAAATGGTTGAGATGCACGAAATGGTGCCTGGTGTGAGATTCGATAGGTATCACGAGCTAGGGCAGCAAGCCTTTGGTGAGAAGCTGGGTCTCTATATCGTGGTTCCTCAGCAGCTACTTGTTGAAGTTGGCACGTGCATTGTGTATATGGTCACAGGAGGCACCTCACTGAAGAAGTTTCATGAAACCGTTTGCCCCTCCTGCCAAAGCATTAGGAGCTCCTATTGGATCATCATCTTTGGTTCTGTGAACTTGGCTCTCTCTCTTTGCCCCAACTTCAACTCTATTTCTGCAGTCTCTTTGGCCGCAGCCGTCATGTCTATCTCGTAATCAAACTCCCTCTCTCATTTTATGCTTATAAAGTAGTAATAATATTCACCCTTTGCTAATTGTTGTAATGTGTGCATGAAGCTACTCAACCATTGCATGGGTGGCTTCCCTTAAGAGGGGCACTATACCGAACGTGGACTATAGCTACAAAGCTCGCAGCACTACCGATGCTGTGTTCAACTTCATGACTGCTATGGGAGACGTGGCATTCTCTTATGCAGGTCACAACGTGGTCATGGAAATCCAAGCAACAATACCTTCTACGCCTGAGAATCCTTCCAAGAAAGCAATGTGGAAAGGAGTCATAGTTGCATACTTGGGAGTTGGCTTTTGCTACTTTCCTGTGGCCTTCATTGGATACTATGTATTTGGAAACGCTGTGGACGATAATATCCTCATCACACTAGAGAAACCTACTTGGCTTATTGCAGCAGCTAACATGTTTGTTATTGTCCATGTTGTTGGAGGCTACCAGGTAAGTTTCAATACGTACGTAACTGGGTAAATAAACCTAGTTCAAAAAGCTAGTTTCATAACAAAAAGTATTTGGAAGACCTTCTTTATACAGATTTTCCATTCTTTCAAAATCAAACATTCAAAACCCAAATAGCTCAAAGATAATGTTATAATTTGCAAACAATAGGTATTCTCAATGCCAGTGTTTGATATGATGGAAACCGTTTTGGTCAAGCGATTGAAATTTCCTCCTACTTTTACACTACGCTTTGTTGCTCGCACTATATTTGTAGGTACGTATATGTGAGATACTTACCAAATTTATCTTTAATTAGTTTGAGTTATTATAATTGTAGATAAATACAGATAGATATTTTATAACTATCCTTGTTATTTCAGTGTTGACCATGTTCATTGGCATATGCATCCCCTTCTTCGGCTCTCTTCTAGGATTTCTAGGAGGGTTTGCCTTTGCCCCAACATCTTACTTTGTAAGTAAAACCATGCAAGATGTTCTTCATGGTTTTTCTTTTTCCTTTTTTTTTTGATTTAATTACCAAGGAAATGTGGTAGATTATCTATAGATCATATATTGATTATATCCTTATTGCAGCTACCCTGTATCATATGGCTTAGACTCCACAAACCAAAGAGATTTAACTTGTCTTGGATAGTCAATTGGGTATGTGAACTGAGATTGTGAAAATTTCTTATTAGATATTCTCGTCGTGTGTAGTAATTTATTGACACTAACTTTTGTTATTTATATTGCAGACATGCATCGTGCTTGGGGTTCTATTGATGACACTGGCTCCAATTGGTTCATTAAGAAAAATCATTATTTCAGCTGAGCACTACAAGTTCTTTTCATAAATTGCTTAGAACATCATTTATTAGACAATAGTTAGCATGAACAGTCATTATTTCAGCTTAGCACTACAAGTTTTCTTTTCATGAATTGCTTAGAACAATCTATTTTTTAGGCAATAGTTAGCCTAGATTCTAGTCCGTTTCAAAATTGGAAATTCAGATCTACTCATAGCCAGTAATTTACAATATTTGCGAGGTTTTAGATGTTTCCTTTTCTCCTTGACTTGTAATGTTTTGTTAGGATTCTTTGAACTCTTCTATTTCATTTGTCTATGCGTGGCTGGGTTCTATAATTTATGTATTGCAATTTAAAATTACAATTCATCCTATCACCCGAAGGACTTACATTAAAATAGTTATGTTAACGTTGCAACAGGAGTCATGACAACATGGTAAAAAAAATGTGCATCATAATTTGTTAAGAAAAAATAGTAAAGTTACTCAATAAAATGATTTTTGAAATTAAAGTCGATTAAGAAAATCTATGAAATTTTTAATTAGTACTTTTATAGTGAAGTGAGTCCGAGACTAACATATAATAAATAAATTTACAAAATTAATATATGATAAATAATGAATATTGAATTTATCTGGAAGATATCAAGAGGGAAACCACAATATTTTAATATTTGTAGAAATTTGAAAATTCTAATATATATATATATATATATATATATATATATATATATATATAATTTCACCATATAATTAATATTAATGTTTGATATATATATATATATATATATATATATATATATATATATATATATATATATAT
>Ga0099825_1006045_pt1 | contig 15303 bp, 7 predicted proteins | sample SiratroredBW_FD_76838 | JGI IMG/M metagenome (GOLD analysis project Ga0099825, IMG submission 76838) | Root nodule microbial communities of legume samples collected from California, USA - Siratro red BW | ecosystem: Host-associated > Plants > Roots > Nodule | place: USA: California | collected... | reverse complement strand
TAAGACGGGTTGACTGCCATGATTTGACAAACTGAAAATTTTAGTTTATTTAACCAAATTTTTATAATTTTTATTTTATTTTATTTTATTATATTATATATATATATATATATATATATATATATATATATATATATTAAAAAAATTATATAAATATTTTTTATAATTTTTTTTTTGTGTATTATTATATATATTTAGATATATTTAAAGATATATTTTTTTTATATATATTTTTTATATAATAAAAAATTATTTTTTTTTTTTATATATATATATATATATATATATATATATATATATATATATATATATATATATATATAAGTGTATGTATTTAGTAATAATATACAAATAGAATAAAAATCTCTACTTACACGTTCCTTTTCCTTTGTAAAGTTGAATTATGTCTAAATTTTATTTTTTTAATATAGCATCAAACCATATCAAAAAGTCTTTTTTAATAAAATTTGTTAGAATTATTATATCACTTACCTATAAATAATTATTCTATTTCTATGTTTGCGATGATAAAATTATTTTTCTTCTTACAATTATACATTTTATTCTTTTAGCCGTTTATCTTTAATTTTTTTAATATAGAATTAAAGTTCATTTATTAGTTACATAACAGTCATGTTTGCATTTATGATATTGTTCGAACCTTGGAACTACCCGGGGAAGTTAGGAACAGTAATAAGGAGAAGCCAGAACCACTTAAATAGAGAAATTGATTGTATTTCCTTCTTTGAAGTCAGAATAAAAAAGCATCAAATTTGATATTTGATGACTTATTAAGGGAAAGACTAAGTAAGAAAATGTTATGGGGCTTGACGTTGACAGAAAATTCTTGTATTGCTCATCATAAGAATGAGTATGGGTAATGTTAGATCTTTTAAATTAGACAAAAAAAAAACGAAATTGAGTACGTATATATTTATTATTATTATTATTTTTATATTTAAATTATTAAAACATCCTAAATTTATTAGATAATTTAAAACACTTATTTTTACTGTTATCTTTTATTTTATTTAAAAGTTTCTTTTTTTATTATACGAATTTTCATTCTCTTATTTTAATTATTAATCTCATTCGATTTATTTAAATCTCTCATGTACTTTTATACTTTCATTTTATATTGTGATTTTATTTAAACGATATATTGCATTTTAAAAAACATAAACCTTAATATTATAGGCTATGCAAAATAATAAATAGAAACCAAATCATAAGTAAATTTTTCTAATGATTTCTTTATAAAGAACAGAAATAGGGAATATCTTGATGTATTCTAATTTATAAAAGTAGAGCAGTTAAGATGTATCCATTTAAAAAAAAAAAAAATCCCTTCACATAAAATTATATCGAATTAATTAAAGACATTTAGTTGAAGTTTTGATTATAAAATCAGTTAAATTGGTGGAGAAATAAGGTTACTGGTTACGGTGGGATTGTATTGACATTTAAAGTATGTGTGGTGAACATAATAAAAAATAATGGCCTCCTGCTGAAGCATTAATTTCATTTTATCTTATTTAGGCTTACACCTGTATTTCACTACTCCCAATGTACTTTAAATGCTTGCAATGAAGGAAACACAGTTTCTCAATGTCAACTATTGTGCACATTCTTCATCACTTCCTCTTAATTATCAAACATTTAGAACTGCCATCTTAGGTGGTGAAAAGCTTAAGTGACTTTGATTTTTTTAAGTTACTCTTGTTTTTAGTTCTTAAAAACAATGAAAGTGCATGCATGACAAGTGTTGAATATGTTTGAATAATTTGTGTGGAAACAGAATAAAAGGAGGTGGTGAGATACAGCTAGAGTTGCCACCTACAAACACAGTCTCTGAACTCATCAGAGACATGGCAACCTTCCACACACACACCGTTCATCCATGGCTTCCTCTCACAAGACTTCACATACTCTTCCACTCACTCGCACTCTTCTCTCTCTTTTACTACCGCACAACTCATCTTCTGCACCAACCAACCCTCCCATGGCTTCTCATCACGCTGGCGGAGGCCATCCTCGCCGAGCTCTGGTTCTACAACCAGGCCTTCCGGTGGCGCCCGGTGACGCGCTCTGTAGCCACGGAGAAGCTTCCCGGCGAGGAGAAGCTGCCGGGGGTGGATATCTTCGTCTGCACGCTTGACCCTGAGAAGGAGCCCACCGTGGATGTCATGGACACTGTTATCTCCGCCATGGCGATGGATTACCCCTCCGGCAAAGTGGCGGTGTATCTGTCGGACGACGGTGGGTGTGGCGTGACTCTGCATGGGATGAGAGAGGGTGTGGAGTTCGCGAAAGAGTGGGTCCCTTTCTGCAGAAAGTATGGTGTGAAGTTGAGGTGTCCGAAGGTGTTCTTCTCTCCCATGGGAGAAGATGAACATGAACATCTCCTTGGCACTGAGGGTTTCATGGCAGAGCAAGAACAGTTGAAGGTATGCATGCATCTTCATTTTACATGCTCTTATGGCTTTTGATGAATATAAGAATTTGGTTTCAGAATTGTTTTACCCTGTTCAGTTTCCTTTTTAGTCTCTACAACTGGAAAAACTTTGTCTTACAGTTTTCACCCTTCAGCTAGCTTATAAAACAAAAGAAAAATATATGAAAAATGAATATTTTTTTATTTTTCTGTTAATAAAAATTAATTTATGGACAATAAAATGTTAAAAAACTAGAGAACATTTTTTTACGTAATTTCAGTTTGTTTTTCCTATAAAACCCCTAAGTTTCTAAACATTGTGAAATCGTAAAAAATTAACAACTTGGGATAATTTGAAAATATTTTCCCCTTTTTAATGGAAAGGTGAATATGAACTGTAAAAAAATAAAAAAAAATGAAAAGAATAAACACGTTAAAATAAATAAATATATGTTTATCATAATCATTATGTCGTATATATTATATATTATGTTATATTGTATTTATGTTTTATTATACAATTATGTTTAACCAAATAACTTTTTTAATATGATTGATTTTTATTAATACTTATATTTTATAAATAAATAATTAAAAATTTTAGAATAATGCAAAGTTAAATTATTTAATTTAAATTTTAATATCAAGTAAATAATTTATTTTAATATATTATTATTTAAAATATAACAAAATTATAATATTTTTTAATTTAAAATTATTTTTAACCTTAATTTTAAAAAAATATTTTTAAAATATATTAATATATAATTAAATTTATTTTATTATACAAATCCAATCTATTACAAAATTTTACCTATTTTTCATTTAAACAGATTTATTTTTCATTTAAACAGATTTATTTTTCATTTTTTTCTTCCTTTTTCTTTTCTTTTACAAAGCATTAGAGTCTAAAAGAAACAATTAATTTTTCATTTTTTTCCTTCCTTTTCGTTTCCTTTTACAAAGCATAAAAAATGTAAAAAAATGTTTAGGAAAGTGTCCCTAAAAAAAAAAAAAAAAAAAGTGTGTAAGGCATGTTTAACAAATTACTTTTCAATAAATATTTTTAAAATAAAAAATAAATTAAATTTGTATTCATGAACAAAATCTAAATTTAAAAAAGGTATACTAAATTTAATTTGTAGAAAATTTTGTATTTATTTATGTTTAAATCTTTATGAAGAAGTTTACCTACGTATATGTTAAACTTTTTTGCATTTTCAAGCAATCGAAAATCACGGATGATATGAACTTTAAGAATTATTACAAAAATCAATTTAACCAATGGTAGCTTAGTCATTATCAACTATTAGTGTAAGAATACTTTGTGTTGTAGTTAATTAAATACTTATTTCAGTAGTTTATATATTAATTTTTATTTCTAGATAAAATCTCTTTCACCGTTTGATGTAACTTATGAAAGTGCATTCTTCCATATATATTAATTAATTTTCAAGGTGGTGGTGACAATAACTTGAAAACTTCAATGTTTAAAGATATTGTTTTCTTTTGTTATTTTAAATCTTGAATATTTATTGCAAAATATTAATAAGAATGTAGTTTTAAAATGGTACATCCTAATCACACTTAGCTCTTTATAGAGCTAAAGAGCTCTGCTAAAATTCTATCCCTTTTTCTTTTTGTGCACACTTTAAAATTTAAAATATATTGAAGTTAATTTATTTTTTAAAACGCGTGATTATGTTACGAGAAATTTTTATAATTTAAATATGACTTATATCATATTATGTCATTATTTGGTCCATATTATGAAGTAAAAGCTGCATCTTGTATCTAATTTTTTGTAACTCGTTTATTCTATCGCTCTTCTCTTATATTCGTTAAAGAACAATAAATAATACATCGTACATCCAATACGTTTAAAATAGACTGGCAATTTAACTGAAGATGTCTCAAATTGAATCGATATTATTAAAACTAGCGAAAAACAAGGCACTATCTTTCTTTTTCATTAGAGAAATTAAGTTGGAGTTTCTAGTTTAATATAATTATCTATGCGATCTAGATCTGGATCTAGATCTACATCATAGGTAAAGTTAGAATATTTTTAATGAGTTTTTTTTTTTTCTTAATAACATATATTTTAATTGAGTCAAACTACATATAAAGTATCTACCATTTGTTATTATGAGATAATCATTTCATGTTTCAATTGATACATTAATTTAGTTAATCTCGTTTCAATTCAATCATTATATACACATTAACATTAAATAATAAAACATAACTTACACTTTAAATAATACATATTTTAATTGATACTCATTCACATTAATTTAATTCATCTCATTTCAACTCAATCATTATATACACAAAATATAACTTACACTTTAATCAGTATGAGTTTTCAAGTTTAAACAAGATGTTCTTTATTTGAACAATAGGTTACTAGTCCTTCCTCATTCTAAGTATTTGAGTTGATAATTTTTTTTATTGAATAAGTTCATTATTTGAGATATCTTTTTTTTTTAATGATCTAATATTATTTGAGCAATAAAAAATTTAGAAAAAAATATCAAAATGAGTGTTGAAGCACTCTATTTTCAATAAGAGAAAATTAATGTTGAATTCCAATGCTCAAATGTTAAACTATCACTAAAGTAATGTGATTTATTATTTAATACATAAATTTCTATAAATTATCTCAAACTATGGATTTGTTTGAGCGATTACTTAGTGATGATATTTGTAAAGAAGAAAAAAACTTTTATGTCTTCCTTCTCTTAGTGATGATATTTGTAAAGAAGAGAAAAACTTTTATGTCTCCTCTCTTTATCTGAAGAGTAAGTTACTACTCTTTTCTCTTTCAAAAGTTACTAGTCTTTTCTCCTTCAAAATTTGAGTGATAACCCTTTTTTTATTGAATAAGCTCATTGATATCTCTTTTTAGTGATGTAATATTATTTGAACAATAAAAACTTTAAAAAAATACGTCAAAATAAGTATTGAACATAAATTTTTATAAATTATTTTGACTCTTAATTGTTTGGGCTGTTTAAACGATTATTAATTAAATGAAGATTTTTGTAAAGAAGAAAAGAAAATTTATGTCTTCCTTATTCAAATTTTTTGAATCATACTTTTTCAGTAATGAGCATTCTTTTTTAATAAAAGACTATTCTATTTCATTTTCAAACATATAAAAATAATGGTCTTACAACTACATAATGTTTTTTTTTGCAACGTATTTGAACAACAAAAAATGCTTGTGTAAAACGTCTTTTAAATTTATATATTTCCAATCTTGCAAGTCGTTTAGGGTTTAAATTTTGCAAAATATAGATGATGATTGGTTGAGGGTGGAAAATCTACACTTAAATTTTTTTTATTTTATCAGTTTTTTTTATAGTAGTGGTAAGTCAGTCTTTCTCGTTTTATGTTGTTTACCTCCTACCTCTATTCAACGTGGGACTTTAGACTCCATATTTAAATCAAAATCAAATTTTGATAATAAAACCCCATGAAAGTCCTCCATATTTAAATCAAAATCAAATTTTGGTAAAAAAAACTCATAGAAAAGTCCTCCATATTTAAATCAAAATCAAATTTTGGTAAAAAAACCCATAGAAATAGAAAATTAAAGTTGTTAGAAAATATCCTATTTATCATGTTTTCGATGTCCATAATTATATGAATAGCAAGGCGAAAAATAACATATTTCCCATTGTGTGACTAAAAGAAATAGTTTTTTTTTTATTTGCGACATCAAAATAAAAAATAATTAAATTTTAAGAGACTAAAAATATATTCTAACAAAAATATTACATACAAATTTATATTTATAAAAAAGTTATATATTACATTAAACTCCAAGTAATATGGCCTTAAAAATAATCAAAATGTGGCCAATTCGAAACTTGGATAATAATTTAAGTTGTCAGCAACAAAACTAATGTGAAATTCACTTCATAATTATGTTAATATTATTTTTTTATGTTATCTTATATTTTGCTTTTGTCATATTTTAGTATAAGATTTGAGGAATTATACAGATTTTCTACTAATGTGAAGTTTTTGTATTTTGCAGGCTAAATACAATAATATGCAAAAAAATATAGAGAAATTTGGAAGAGATCCTAAAAATTGTTCTCTCGTGTTTGATAGACCAACTCGTATTGAGGTACTAATTACCTTTCCTAGTTGAAATTAAGATCCTAAGTTATAAGGCGCATAAATATAATTATAAATCACGGACACTACATGAATGCAAACTAAGGCAAATTTTAGTATTTTTTTTTTTTTTTAACAGTAGAGTTCTATGTGAACATCAAATTTTGAACATTGCACGACGTTTATTCATTTATCTCATGTATATTCTTAAGTGAACCCCTTAACACTTGATTATTACATTTCAAATTACCCAATGAGTAGAAGTTAGAGATCAAGAGGTAGTAAACTTGAAGAAGATAACTATGAATAAGATTAGGGAACACTTAAGAAAAGAAAGCCAACTCTTTTCCTACTAAAATAGACTTTATGTTACATTGTTTTTCTAGATTATGAATGACGAATCGGAAATTCCAATGGCTGTTTATGTGTCTCGTGAAAGAAGGCCAACTATTCCTCATAGATACAAAGGAGGAGCCCTCAACACATTGGTGTGTATTCTCCAAATTTGATCTTTTGTGTCTTATTTTCATTTATGAATCTCCCATGTTTATGATTTGTGCTTACAGCTCAGAGTCTCAGGCCTATTCAGCAACGGCCCTTACGTGCTTGTTGTTGATTGTGACATGTATTGCAATGATCCATCCTCAGCTAAACAAGCCATGTGTTTTTTTCTTGATCCTGAAACCTCAAAAGATGTTGCTTTTGTCCAATTTCCTCAAATGTTTCACAACCTTAGCAAGAAAGACATCTATGATAGTCAAACTAGGCGTGCTTTTACGGTAAATAAACATAAAAACCCTTTTTCATTCTTTCACTTTATAACTTGTTTGTGTTGTTTTGACCAATTTTACAATCTTTCGTTGTGACTTGTTTTAGACATTGTGGCAAGGAATGGATGGACTAAGAGGGCCAGGTCTTGCTGGTAGTGGTTGTTACATAAGTAGAAGAGCACTACACCTTGAAAGCCCAAATCAAAATGGTATATGCCCTCAACATTTATTAAACCTAAAAATTTATTTATGATTTTACATGTGAAATTTTGATTTATAGTTGTAGATGTCTTTGATCATAATTCCCAAAACAACTTTGGCAAGTCTACCATGTACATTGAATCCTTAAAGGCCATCATCTATGGGCATCAAACTGCCAAAAAGCATATTCCTAGAGATGTAATTTTGGAAGAAGCTCAAGAAGTGGCCTCTTGTTCATATGAAAAAGCCACAAATTGGGGTAAAGAGGCAAGTATACACACATATATTAGTAGCATATATATGAACTTATTCAAATATGGAAAAAAGTTGATAACTTTGTAAATGTATGTTGATTGAAATCCGCAGGTAGGATTCTCATATGCTATATTATTGGAGAGTACGGTTACTGGGTATCTTCTCCACTCAAGAGGTTGGAGATCAACTTACCTTTACCCCAAAAGACCATGTTTCTTGGGATGTGCACCCATTGACTTTAAGGAGGGCATGCTTCAGCCAGTGAAATGGATTTCTGAACTTTTCCTTCTAGGAATATCCAAATATAGCCCTTTCACTTATGGGATTTCAAGAATGCCAATTATTCATACCTTTACCTTTTGCTACTTTACATCCACAACTCAATATGGTGTTGCCCTAATCATATATGGCCTCATTCCCCAACTATGCTTCTTGAAAGGAATTCCTGTGTTTCCAATGGTAAGCTTCTAATACAAGTCTTGTTATTATCATTCTTTATTTAAACAAGGAGAATTTATATAGTATTTAGGTTAAAATATAATTTTGCTAATTTATCTAAATTTTATGTTTCATTTTGATCCTTTAACGAATTGGTCATTTTATCAGTCTTTACACTAATGACATTAGTTTTGGCGAACATGACATCTCTTACACTTTTCACGTGTCATCAAATTAATGAAAATTAACATTATAAATTGATGGAAGGAAAAAAAATAAGAGACTACTATATATAGTATTTTCATTTATGGATTGTATAAATATTTATATGCAAAATGAATTTATATGCAATTAGTTAACATTGTTTTATTTATTTATTATGTCATAGGTTACAGAACCGTGGTTCGGAGTTTTTGCAACATTATATATATCCAGTCAAAGTCGACACTTGATTGAGATTCTTAGTGGCGGTGGCTCTTTGAGATCATGGTGGGATGAACAAAGAAGTTGGATTATGAGGTCACTTGTTGGAAACATATTTGCATTTATAGTAGCCATCAAGAAAGTTTTTGGGCTGAACAAAGCAAAATTCACTTTATCAAACAAAGTTATTGACAAAAAAAGTTTCAAGAAATATGAGGAAGGTAAGTTCAATTTCCAAGGTGCAGGTTTGTTCATGATTCCATTGACTATGTTACTCATGATAAACATTGTTTGCTTCTTTGGTGGATTATGGAGATTGGTCAATGTCAAAGATTTTGATAAGATGTTTGGTCAACTTTTTCTGCTTAGCTATTTGGTGGCTCTTGGTTATCCCATTTTCGAGGGGATTATAAATTTGAAGAGTAAATGTGGGTAGTTTCTTCTTGTCAATGGTAGTTAAACTTTGTTCAGAGATAATTTGGCACATTTGAGAATAAGTACACACTAAATGCATGTATCTTAGTAGGTAATAATTACACTCTTCTAATGATGTGTTGTCATAATTATAGATGATGAAATTTTGTGGATTGACAACTTACTAAGATCAATTATAAGATTTAGAGTATTTTAGTTTGTGAGTTCATGATGTGTCTGTTTATATTAGGAATGGAGGCTTCACTTAAGTTGTGTGCTAGGTAAAATAAATAAATTAGTTTATTTAACTCATTTATGAGTGAATGTGAATAATCTCTATGTTATTAGTTACTTTAGCTAATTTATGGTTAACAAAATTAGTTGAAAAGTAAGCTAATAGTTAATAAATTAGTTATTAGTATAAACTTATATTTTTTAAGCTCTTTAGTAAACTAGTTTGTAAATGTAGAATTATATAAAAGGACTTAACTATATAAATACAATTTTTAATTTTTAGAGAAAATTATATAACTGAATTATAATTTTAGATTTTTTAAAATAATTAAGTTTTTTAGTATTTTAATTTATTTTTTAAAAGTTGTATAGATTTTTTTTTATTTGGACAAATAATTTTATTTAAGTGACTTGATGTAATAAGTATTAGTGAAATTAAAATTTTTAATTTTTCAGTTTAAATTATTTTTAATTTTTTAATTAAAATTATTGTTACATTGAATATTATTTTTACAATTGCCACTATGTGTATACACATAACATCGTTAATGAAATGCAATTATTTCAATTATTTCAATTTGAAATGTCATATTTTTTTAATTGAATAATTCAAAAATTTAAAGAATAATTCAAAAAATATTTAAAATAGTGTATTATTAATCGTTTATATAAAATTGAAATAAATAATAAAAGGTAGAAAAATCACATAAAAATATATTAAGATATAACAATATTAATAGAAGAAAAATTGAATAAGTTAGAAGTTATAATTAAGTAGTTTATACCTTATAAACTTTTAAGTTAAAATATTCATCAAATATTTTTTTTCTTGAGAAATAAAAGTTAGTAGTTAGTTTATTGGTCATATTCTATAGTTTAGTAATTTATTTAATTTTCTTTCACTATCATCCTTTATTATATTTTTTATTATCCTTAATTTATTTATTTATTATACATATTTTTAGTTTTATAGATAAAGTTAATTATTGAATTATTTTTATATTTGTTTAGTTATTTTTAATTTTTTTGTTAAAATAAAAAATATATTTAATATTACAAATTGAATTAACCAATGTTTTATTACATGATGATAATATATATGAAAAATTTAAAAATGAAATTTAATGTAATAATAGTTTAAATTGATATATATATATATATATAAAAACTTTTATCTTGTATTTTTTTTTCGTGATTTAGTAAAATATAATTACCTCTTAAATTATAATTATATTAATAATTTGATTATATTAATGTTTAAAAATAAAAATAAAAACGTTACCATAAATATTAAAAAATGTTGTCAAGTCAGTATAACACATCAAATATTGTATACACATAGTTAATTTTAAATTTAACTTAATTTTATAAAATGAACTTTAAAGTATCTAAAGTCGATTTAAGATCTTCAAAACACTTCTCATGTCAAGATTCTTTAACTTTCTTTAACTTGTGAGACTAATAACCTTTTTAAAATTAATTCTAAATTATTTTAAGAAATTTTTAATATTAATTCTAATATTATTTTAAGAAGTTGATTTTAAATAGTAAACTTTACTTATTGAAAGATTTTATTTATAATTGACACAAGATCTTAAATGTACACTAAAATTAAAATTATAAAAGAAATTATTGTGTACCAATTGGTCATCCACTTGAATTGGAAGCACTTGTTAAACTTATTAGTGAGAAGTTCAAAAATATTCAACGATGAATTAATAGAGTTCATGGTTTACTATATATTATGAATAACCATAGAAAAGACTCACTTCTCTCACTTCTCCAGGTATATATTGTTGCTCCATTGTTTATTTATTGACTTGAGCACGAAACTACTTTTATAAACAATGTCATCGTGTTTTATCTTCCTTGGACCTTTGAAGTCTCAATTTTATCACATTTGTTAATGAGTTATATGATTTGAACATTACAAGTAGGTAAATATATTGATTATAGAACAGACTATCCCCTCGTGTTATTATTAACTAATTATTGACACTCATTTTGTGTCACATATATAGAATTGCAAACATATGGACATATATATCAAACATGGCATCACAAGCTTATATTATACGAACCAAATAAAGTGGCAGATCGAGTTGTCCTAAGCAAGTACCACAAAGCCACTATACCAAATTGAGTCTTGAACCCTACTCCCATGCATTATTTTGCCTTCCTTACAATTAGGAGCTTGTTAGTGATCGACCACCCCTCAAGAACTATGTAACACAAACATGTTCCATCCTCACTATGATATTAGTCAGCATCACTTATCCAAACCCTATCAGATTTTCAAACTCCCAAAGCTCTCCCACCTCATTTGCTTGAGCTCAATCCAAAAAAAATCAATGAGAAGATGAAAAATTCTATGTATCAACAAAAAATTATTAGTCTTGGCCTAGCCAATAGAGTAGTGAATCCAAAGAGGCAGGGAACAAAAACCACTTTGAAAAGCCGCAAGTCCAGGGGCAGCCACAAAGCCATATTGCTTTCACATCTCTCTTAGGGCATTTCAGTTCTTCACTGTCAATAAAGAAGATCAAATTAATAAAGAAAAGGAAAGATGTGGATGAAGCTCTTACAAAAATTCCTTTCATGTAACTATCATTTTTTCTACATATACCTATCCTTTCTTTCAGCCATTCTTTTCCTTTCCACCAATTTGTATACCCAAAAAACCAATATATGTAATAGCTGGCCACTAACCTTTAAATATTTCAAAGAATCAATCCTAATTAATTCCATTAACTTTAAACTAAATGTGTTCTAAACTTCCCTAGTCGACACCAGGCTCATGTAATGAACAAAGTAAACATAATGTTGTCTCTAATTATCGAATAATTTAATCCTAGTTTAATGTCTCATGATATGTTCTTGCACCAAGATTCGTGTAATAGGAAACAAAAAATTATAAACACAATCCGTTAATAGGAAAACACACAAATTAAGGAACTACCTCAAACAATGTTTCCTTTGCCCTATTGGCCAGCACCCTCGATTAAGGATTTTTTGCATGTATCCTATTAAAGGTTGATTTGCGGAAGATCATCACAAATTCCAAAATTTGTCTTGAGCTGATTTTTTGCACAAAATTTTACTATTAATTTTAGTTCTGTTCATGTTATAATTTATTGTGAATAAGGCTAAATTATGTTAAAATATGGATCTCTTGCTATATGTATGTGAATGCGCACAAGTGTATAAGATTATAAAACTACGACCTTGTAAATTGTAATTGCATGTGGCTTTCAAATCTCCTTAAAAAGAATGCTCAAATGATTTTATATTAGATTTTATGTCTTTTAGTAATTAGTTTAAATAAAACAACGTTGTTTGGCACGGAAGCTTTTTGCTTAAAAGTTGTAGCAAATGTTTCACAATAAATAAATAAAAATTGAAGAGAAGAAAGGAAAATTTTTGTACTCATAAATTACTGTTTGACTTTCATTAAAGCCATTAACAGACTATACTAGTAATTCTCAAAAGGGATGCACTAAACGTATAATTAATGTAAAGTTGTAAGGAAACATATAATGCAAAGAAAAAAAATAATAAACAAGTAAACAAAATAAAATAAAATCATGATATAAGAACAGATATAAAATGATGAAAGGGTAGTGGAATTTGGTAGTGTCTAGGAGAAACTGCCCAATGAAATGCATGGTGGAGATATGGTGATGGCAATCACACACAGCAAACTTATATGGTTCGGTTAGTAAGGAACAGCCAACGAGAACTTTGGCCTCAAATCTTTCTCATTCCAAATTTCCATTATTATTACACCTCACTAACATCCCCATCATTTAATTTAAGTTGTGAATAAGGGTCTAAAATCAAATTCAAAGTAAGTATGGAAATTTGAAATTTAAGTCGCGTTAATAAACTGATTTTAATTTGTAGATTAAATAATTCAAAATAAAAATCATAGTTATATGTATATTATTTAATAAAATAATATTATTTTGTATTTATTTTTAAAAACAAATTAGTGTTAGAGATTTCATATTAACTGACAATAAGAGCTTTCAATATTTTTATATATAGATGCAAATCTCATTTTACAAATCAATTTGTAAGGTTGAGTTAGACTTAAAGTCTACTTGATATATTAGAGATCTCATATCGATTAAAAATTAATCATTTCGATAATTTTTAAGTGAGTGTAAAATTTATCTTATAAGTTTGTTTTGTAAGATTACATTATACTTAAAACCTACATCTTAAAATAATAATATCATAATCTAAATGAGTGTGAATCTCACTTTATATCTATAATATAAACTAACTGAAAAAAAAAAAAAAAACTCAATTTAATTAAGTCATATTTTTTTACTTTATCGGTCCATGTTTTGTTGGACATAATAATGTAGAGGTTTAATTTTTCACTGCATATGTTTTACTTTTCTTTTATGGTTTATCTTCATTATAGCTGGTTGGTCAAAGATAAACAAAGAAGTATATCTATAATATACAATTATTTATTGGCAACAATGGCACAATATCTTTATGGTAATGTTGATGCCACACTGCATGTAGTGCATCTTTCTGCATTGTTTGCTTTTAATTCATGACAAGTTTACATCCTTCTATTTACCAATGTAACTCTTCCTTTTGCCAACATCTATAAGTTAAATAATGCAAGTTAAACACTGTTCATTTAAATGTATTGGAGAAACAAATAAATTATATATATATATATATAATTTGTTTTAGGTCTCAATGGAACCGATTTTACTGAGGTGGTTAGAAGAAACTAGTTAATGTCTTAGAACAAGGTCAACTGATATTTAAATATTCACTAAATTGTGTATTTATATTTAGTATTTAACAGTATCTCAAATCAAAACTGTATCCTGAAAAAAAAAAAAAAAATACTAATCTAGGAAAAAACATATAGACACAATTGTGAGGATGTGTGCTGACTTTTTTTGATTGCATGATTTGTACCAATTATGACGCGGACAAATAATTTGTTTTATAGAATAATTAAAATATAAAAAACATTTTTTATCAATGAAATAATTAAAAAAATATGTAGCTTTATACAGATTATGATAAAGTGTTATGGAAATAATATATAATTTTAAACATATTTTTATACAAATTATAACATGTTGAATAACATTGTGTAATGGAAAATATTATAATACTAGACTGAATTCATCCGAAGCACCTTTAGATATAGAAGGGATACTCTGAGTTAGAGAAGTTTATGTTCACTTTCCGGAGTATTGAGACAATGTGTAAGTTAGCTTGATGGAATAGTTAAATTTATAATCTGCTAGCAGCATAACCTCTAAACAATTACTTTACAATTAAAGTTCATTATCAATTATAAAATTTGATTATTCAATTTGTATAATTCAATCTTTATAACGTTTTGTAACTGATATATAATTATCTATTAACGATAATTGAATAATATTTTAATTATTTTTTAGTAATAATCAATAATTTTAACATTATCTTACTGTTAATAAATAATTAAAATACAGTAATTATTAATAAAAAATGAGAAATATAGTAAAACATGTATGAATAATATAAGGAATAAAAAATTTAATATATAAAAACTATATTCAATATGTACGTGTTGAAGCCTTTACAATTATTATAATATGGAAAACATAGTTTTAGAGAATTGTAGAGAAAGTTATACGTTTTAATAATGGTCCAAACATCTAAAAATGTTGTAAGAGTTTTTTTTTTTAATGGAATCAAGAAAATATCTCTTAATAGCGAAATTACATAATATTATCCTTTTAACTCAGTGAATCAAAATTCTTAACAAACTTAGGTGAGTTACATGTTTATGAAAAACTCCAATATAAAAGCTTTGGTCAATGGATATGCTAATATCTTTTCTGTTCACATATGTCTACGAAAATTCATAATTTTTTCTCTATCAAGCAACTTGACTCAAAATGCTTTATATGAGAAGAGCTTTTGTTGTTTTGAGAAAGATTCACAGCAACACTATTATCATACTATATCACAAGT
>Ga0099825_1006044_pt1 | contig 15304 bp, 10 predicted proteins | sample SiratroredBW_FD_76838 | JGI IMG/M metagenome (GOLD analysis project Ga0099825, IMG submission 76838) | Root nodule microbial communities of legume samples collected from California, USA - Siratro red BW | ecosystem: Host-associated > Plants > Roots > Nodule | place: USA: California | collected... | reverse complement strand
CGAAACTGTTTTCCAACTTTCTTTCATTTTATTAGGATTTTGTATTTTTCTTATCAATAGATCTGATATATTGTAGGAGATTCTACTCAAACTAAAAATAAAACAAATTTAAATAAAAAATGAGGTAATCTTCATCTTATATAAATTAATTTTGTAAAAATAAATTAATTTTAAATTTATTTCTTAATATAGTATTAAAATTTATTTAGAAAATTTGATGGATCTATCGAATTATTTAATCTTTGCATACGAATTGAGCAGTCTCAATATAAAAATTCTGTATCAATTATAAATTAGATCAATTCATAATATATAACTAAGTCAATTTTATTTTATAAATCAATTTTATAAGATAATTTTAATATATATATATATATATGAGAGAATGTAAAGAAATCTTACTTGAGATTCTATTGAAAGAAGTCTTTTTCTTCGTCAAGCTTTCAAATATTGCAGTTCACTTAACGTCCTTTCATGACAAAGCTAGAACTGTTTTCCGGTCTTCATAATCAGTAATTTTTTGTACAACATATATAATCAGTAATTATAGTATATATATGTGTGTTAGATGTACAAGGGATGAAAACTACAGAAAATTATTTTGTATACCTGCCATCATGTCTAGTAATATTTAGAGTCTTTTTCTTTGATTTGTTTAATGAATCTGGGATTTAATATTATATTTAGGGGGCTCCATGATTGTGATTTATCCTATGAGTGAAGCCAATGATAATATATTCTACTGTAACCCCAGAGATAAGCATGGCTCTTTCATTTTCAGCAAACAAAATATAAAATAATATTGGTAGTTGAAAGACTAGAGCAACTCACTAAATTTTTACTTGCACACAAATTGATGCAAAAGATTAAGATGTGTTGGCAAACTAAGCTCTTAGCTAGGAAAAATGTTAAGGTACAGCTAACACATGTAGATTGATGGTGCATCTTTGGTTTGTTTATTTTTTATTATTATAGCACATATCGATCTCAGATGTCTAGCATTTATGATAATTGATGTCAATGTTAAGAAATCATGCTATTAATGTCAAAATGGCACCTTTTGGTTTTTCCTATGCATTGCCAGTAGATGGCATCTAAGAAACCTAATAGAATATGTTGGGTTGTTTGGAGATGTAAAATGGGGTGTTTTAATTAGCACCTATGAATAAATGTGTTTAGGGTTTATCACATTTCATCTAAGTTAAAATATATAGATTTATTAATTTTCTTCTTTACATGTTCAAATTCCTAATTATTTAAATTCCTACTAAAATAAACTTATAAGATTTTTAACTTTTTTTTTTTCAATACTGAAGAAGATTTCTTCCAATTTAAAAAAAAAAATACTAAACATAATCAGACTTGTGAAGCACTATCTAGCCTACTAACATTAGGAGATAGATTAGTCCAAGAGTCTTAAACATATTTAATCATGTGAGTGTTTCTTATGACATTATGTAATGAAGAAGCATTTTTAAGATGGATCATAGGCCCACTCGATTATTGAAATTTATGAATTTATATAGCTATATATAAAAGTGTTAATTACTCTTTTATTTTATGTGTTGTTTAAGTTTTTTATGATTTTTAAAGTTTATTGTAATTGTTATGGTCTAATATAATAATTATAATTTTATTTATCTTGAATAAATGTTTACACTAATCCAATTTTTTGCATTATTAATCATAAATCAAATACGCGAGAGAATAGGAGGGATATTATGAGTATTTACGGTATAAGACAAAATGAAAATTTGTTTGATAGAAATATAAAATGAAATAGAGATAAAAAAATTAAAATAAAGTTTTTAGAAGATAAGTGGGTGAAAAATAGACCTCTAAAGGAGAGGTATCCCAGGATATATAAAAACCCAATCATAAAGGAACACTATTTAGTTTATAAAGTTTTAGGTAAAGTGTTGATTGTTGCTAAATATGGAATTATTTTATAAAAAAATTAAATAATAAATAAATAAAATATACCTCTAATTTTGTGAGATTTATTGAAGCAGGGATGTAATACGTAGTTTTGTAGTAATTATTTTAAATGTGACACATTAACAATGTACGGCCACCATTTAATCACATATTGAAACTATAAAATTTATTAATTTTTACAATAACCACATTAAATAAATCATATTTATAATAATTTTTATTGGTTATAGTTACTAATAAACTCCGTGTAAAATAATAAAATATAAAATGATGAAAAATTTAATCATTAGTTTCCTAATCAATAATTATTGTAGTTTATTATCATTTATACTTAATAACAAATTTGATCCCCGTATTTATAAATTCAATCTTTAACTTTCAATTATTGGTAACTTCGTTTAAGTTTTAGTTTTTTTTTTTATTTATTTATAGTTTTTTCTGCTTGAAACAAAAAAGTGAAAATATGGAAACACGTGAAAATTAAAAAGAGTAACCCTGGTGTGAGGAGTTGCTATCAATTGTAATTTAACAGTGATTTAATATATTTTAAAATTTAAAATTTAATAAAATTAGGGATAATTTAAAATGAAGAGAACAAAAATATGTAAAATAATAAAACTAAAATTATGAATAATTTAAATTAAGAATAAAATTACTAAGAAGAAGGAAACATAATAACCTATAATTTAAAATAAACATATAAAAAATTGAAAATTCCAAGTCATTTTCTTTGTTCTCCTCACGCCGAACTGTACCTGGTGAAACGCGAAACGCGAGTGGTTGGACAAGTTTCACCGTCGTCGTCGTTCTCCGAAGACGTTCTCCGGCCACCGTCAGGTTTTTTCCGCCGCCACTCTTTCAGTAGTTTTGAAGTTTTGTTTCATCTTGTGGATGATCCTTGACTCAACCTTCTGCGAATAGTTTATGCTCATTACTTGTTTGATAAAAGGTCTGAACTGTAGAATTGTAATCTGATAAAAAGGTGCTTGAGGAATTCTAAGGCCATTGTTAATTATCCTGTCCAAATAGTGAAAATAATGGCATATACGTATATGAATGAGTATAACAGCTAAAGTTTGGCCAGCTGAAAAAGTATCCATCCTCCATAAGATCACAGAATAGTATGTTGAATTGCTGATTATGGGTCCATTGGGTCTTAAGTTAATTGGGGGTAGAAATTAACTAATAGCGAGAATAGCGTCAGGTAGAAGAAGTTGGTAATTGGAAAGGGAGGCTAAGGTAGTAGGTTGGTAGCCTTCTCTTCTCAAACAAATGCGTATACTTAATCGTTTTTATCTCATACCATCTCATCATTGGCAACAATTACTGTTGTCTAGCTACTTTCCCATAGTCAGCCCCCATTTTCAACTTCCCCTGGGATATTGTTATCCACATCTGATATTAAAGGTTTGAATAATCAAAGCTTCAACAATGGCAGGAAGAATATTGTAAGAAAAGAAGTTGGTTTGGTAGAGATATGTAGAGCACAATGTCTATGGTCCTGCTACTCCGACATGTTTGGTTTCCTAAAAAGAATTATATATACAAGGTCTATCCACTAATTAACTACCAGATCTAATAAATGTATTATGGGATTACCGATAATCTACTGAAGCAGATAAGAAGGCATTTTATCTTTGACTCTTCCCCTGCTCTCCTTGCTCCATTTCTTTCTTTCTGTTTTATTGATTTGAGTTTCCTTATAGGAAGCAGTTAAGGGTTGATAAAATGACAAGAACAGAGATAAGATAGAGAAAATGGGACTTTTTTTATAATTATCATTCTAATAGGAAGTAAGGCTGAAAAGAAACCATATGTAAGTGAAGAGCACCTTTTTAGACTTTGTTTTGCTGCTTAGATGGTTGTAGTTTGGATCCAATTGCTGGTGCATTGAACAATAAGCCGCCAAGGTCTTTTTTCTCATATGTTCATTCAACTTCAAGCATCTTATATTTCTGGGTGTTGGACAGTATGACATCACCTTTTTTACAAAGGTAGCTGCTAATTAGATGTTATAACTGGACTGAGTCTAAGTTGCTAAGGCCACATGATAAAGTGCAAGAAAAAACAGAAACTAACTTGTAGGACCTTTTCAATATTCAAGCAAGATATTAGTTATTTTATATTAAATATAGTTGTGTTTAGCTGAACCTTACTGAAATTAGTCACATTGTCTCGTGTCTGATGCTCATTGTTATCTATGGCAACAAGTAGTAATTGGATAACTGTATAGCTTCATCATTTCATTCCTTTACAAAAGAAAGTGTGTGTACTACAATCTACAAAATTGGAAGCAAGAAAAATGTAAATAATACATTCTTTGACACTCTTTTTAATATTTTATTTATTATTATATGGTGAAATCTTATGCTGTTGTTGCTAATAAAAAAGTGAGTCCCAGTAATTTACCGAGGCTGACTTGAAACTTCACTTGATAACACAAAATATAAAAATTAGATTGCAACTAACTCTTTTTGATAGTATCCTGAAAGATTCCATTTTAGTGGATAAGTGAAATAGTGATAGAAGGAAATACTGGATGATTTTATCCATTACTCTTTGAAACTGTTAAATGATATAGAATGCTGTGGTTGATTTCCTTATTGTATCATTCAGTGTAATTGACTGGGCTTGGATGATGATGTTCGAAATGATTATTGTACATTGACAGATCTTGGTTTCTTATTGCATAAAGAGTTTCGTGTAGACTTGTAGTGTCTCCTGATTGCATAAAGAGTTTGAAATGATTATTGTACATTAACAGATCTTGGTTTCTTATTACATAAGGAGTTTTGTGTAGACTTGTAGAGTCTCCTGATGTGATTCATGTAAGGTTTACAACCACAAACTTATTTGAATTTCAAATCTATTTGGTGAATAGAAACACTCCTAGACAGGTGCAGCTACAAATGCAGATGTTTAGTTAAAGATATTTCCTAAATCTTTTAGTGGAGAAAGCAGTACGATGGTTTCGAGAAACTCTTTCAATATGGTTATTGTTTCCTATTGTCTATTCATTTAGAATTTAATGGTTTCTGTTTCAGTGTACTTCAGTTGTCCCCATCTATCCAATCCTTTCAAATTTGTTATTTTACATAGAATAATTTACGAGTTGAAATAACAATCAAAGGATGAATGATGATGAATTGGTTTGGTATTATGTGCGCAGTCTGTACATTGACTTGGGATGATTTTTGGCTGTGTTTTCATGGAAAAATGTTTTCTACAAAAATATCAGTAGAAAAAATAATACAGTGATACATTTGACATATATGTGATCTTTCTTCATGCTTGACAGCTGTTCCGAAGCCCTCTATGCTCATCTTTTTGCATCCTAAGCAAGAATTAACACTTATAATTCTAGGTTTCTGTATATAATGGAGTCTTGCGAAATTTAAGGTGTAAGACACTTTGATTGATGAATCAAATTCACTAGATATCAATATATTCAACAGATCAGAGCCTTCTTTGTTTTCTTTTCTTTTCTGATCTGCTCGATACATCTCTACTGTTCATTCGTTTTATTTTTTGTATGCAGTGGCTATTTTTCTGTCAATTGTTAAGGTTCTTGCTTATAAGTATAACGCAAGAAAGATGAAGAAAAAAATATATTGACACTGAGATGAATTGCAATGTATAAACCTTTAGTAACCAAGTTGGTTTCCTCAGGTTTCTGCTCTTCGGATTGGTCACGATTGTTTAGGAAATATTGAGTCTCAAAATGGTGATTCTTTCCACGTTGCCACGGAACTATTCAGGTTTTTTCTGACTACATCGGTACCTTCTAAGTCATACTTATTTTACTCCCTGTTTAGCTTTATATTTCTTGATATATTGCAGCTTTTCTTCACCGAGGTGTTCCTTCTTTTTTGCCATCAAAGTTTCCAGTGAGAGTTGCTTGTCATGGAGATGTTTCTCTGACACCCCAAACGGTTATTGTTACTCATCTCTCTTATCTAGTTTAACTCTTCTTCAATTTATGGATTTGTGCTTGTGTTTCTAGTGGTAACTATCGTTTAGATTTCATTCTGTGTTTGCAGATTTTTCGCATAAAAATGAGAGAAAAACATACAAACCATAGTTGCAACAATTTTTTGACCCGTGCTACAAGGAATGATCATCATCTAAGCTATGATGATGGCTTGCCTGAAGAGCCCTTTTTGCTATCATTGATCAAGGATGTCATATGGTATTTGTTAAACTTTAACCTGTCATTAAATTGCATTAGCCTAATGAAATACTATCTGTACCTGTATGAACTGAAACTATTTTTATTAATTAAAGACAAGTAGAATTCACCTTTGAATGTTGTTGAAAAAAAAAATACAGCCGTATTTGCTAGTAACTATCTCTTTGTTCACAGGGGGCTAAAATATTTATTTGTATTTTTGGTTGAGCAACCAAGCCAGCTGAAATACGTGGAGTGGCCAAGTTTTAGCAGTACGGTACGCCAACTAGTTTCATTATTTGTAGTTTCGCCATAGTGCTTCCACACTACATCCCTATGTTTCTATTTCATTTCATAATTTGTGAAATGTATTGAATGATTACATGCTTCTATTAATCTATTGCAGCTGAGGACAGCGGTTCTGACTCTTATCCTGGTTGCGTTGCTTATTGTTGCATTATCATCTGTTGATGCGGCTCTCTGCTATCTTTTGGCATTAGCTCTTAGGAAAAAACCATAACCTTGTGGTGCTGCCAGTGCCACCATAATGCATAAGCATTTGATCTGATGCTTGTAATCTATTCAGGTCTATCCTCGTTGACATGTAAATCTTAACTCCTATTTTGAACTGGAAAGGATTATATTAGTCAGGAACCTTTTATTAAAGCCATTGCTTAGCATCTCAGTGAAAGAAATGGTTGCATAGCGTAGAATCTTGTTAATTCCATGGATGGAAACTGGATATGGAATTGGATATTTGAGTTTAACGATAGGGACCAGAGGAGTAAAAGGTTATGGCAGCTCACACTTCCCAAATTTACAACACGTGTATAAGCTTCTCAAAATTACAAGTGTTTGTTTTTCTGTTCTATAACTTTTAGGTCCTCTAAAATCATATATATATGTGGTGTTGATATTGATAGAGTTGAAAGCCATTATTATAAATTTAAAAATGTTTATTAGTCCTTTTAAAAATTTTAGTATTTTAGATTTTTTTTTCATATTTTTAAATGTGTCATCTTATTGATAGAGTCAAAATCTGTTAATGACCTTTAATATTTAATTAGTTATTCACTTTAACGTAATTAATTAGTTACTTAACATGATTGATTATACATTTATAAACTTAATGTAATTAATTATCCATTTTATACAATCGATTATCTTTTAACATACTTGATTATTTATGTAACATTTTTTCATTAAATATAATCAATTATCTTATGCAAATAATAGGTTAAATTATAAAAATTATTAATGGGCTTCATCTCTATCGATACCTATAATACATTTATAATTTTGAAGACCTGTTACTCCTTAACTCTATCTTTCAATAGATGCACACAAAATAAAATTTAGTCATTTTTGTTTCCATATTGCTTAAATTTTTAGTGAAACATTATTTATTAGGTTTGTTCTCTTGGTTAACTTTTGGTTCAGTAACATTACTTATACTGAAGTGTTTGGGTGCATTTTTCTAAAAATACTTCTTAAAATGTAATAAAATAAAGTTTTCATAAGATAAACCTAATTTATATATGAATTGAAAATCATTCATAAAAAATATATAAAATTGTTTCACCAACTCAATTTATACATAAGTTTATTTTTTTATCTTTTTCTTTCTAAAATTACTTTTTGAGAAATATATCAAAATATGTCCATTAACAAAATGGGAAAGTGTACAAAAATTGAGGAGGATTGACATTGAAACTTGATGAGAGGGTGTTTGAGTCAGATTTGGCTAGTTATCCATCCCTTGAGAAGTCCTTTTCTGCATATCAACCTTGGGATTTAACACTAATTGAAAGTGACCTTTGCTGCCAACACCACTGTTTCCTGGTCTTTGTGGTCGGTAACATGATTGCATTACTGAGGCTTGAAAACCATTATAATAAGCCTACCTACCAACACCACTAGTTACTAGTTAGGTTCTATTCCCTTCACTGTTTGTGAATTCCAAAGTAGCATTACATTTTCTGCTCAGTATTATTTATGATGTTACCTAAATTAACACTATTTAATTCATGTAGTTAGTGTGTTTGGAATCCAATCTAATTCCCATTCTTTAAAGAAATTATTCTTTTTCAATTCTATAATTCACATATTTTACTCCTTTCAGATTTAACTGATGTGAAGCATGCACTTAATAGAAATGTTCTGATGGTAATTGTCTTACACAACTAAATTGCAAAAGATTTTATGATGTTTTTAAAATGACAAAGACAAAGACAAGTGAAAATATGTAGTTTTACAGTGTACCCTCGAGATTTCTCAAGCATATGTCTCTTCACATAGTTTAACTTATCTCCAAAATATTCATCACTTTAAAAGATTAAGAAAACACTAATATCTTTTCTCAGTAATTTCCTCATTTGTAAGTATTTTATGGAAACGCTTATTCTTAGAATATCTTATAGCACTACATATTATCACTAGCCAATAAAAAATACCCTTTGTTACCTACATTCAGATGAATCATATTCTCCTTATTTTGGATGAAAGGGCTGAATATAATAAAATTTTGAGAGTTTTTAGCTATTTGGCAATATCTCTGCAGAGCATCTCTTTTTTTTTTTTCTTTTTTCCACTAAAAGGTTCTATTCATGTTTCACAGGTTTACTTCATTTATCAATGACACACAGTGAACCAATCAAGGTTAAATCAGATACAGAATTAGGAAAATATTTTCCATAAGCTGTTAGGTACCACAGTTCCATACTGTTACAGTACATGGATTCAAAGCTACATCCAAAAGTTCTGAACTTGCCAGCACTGAAAATACAGTATAAGTGTACAACTGCAGTTGCATCATCCGATGACAAAACCTGTTCTTGCATAGACTTTTGGATTAACTATTTTACCACATCGGCATGTAGAAGTTGCATTATTATCACCATCAGTAATTCCAAATCAACAAAGTGATCCAACTTTCTTCTACAAATATGTGATAGAAAGAGACAAAAGAGAAGAAAAAGATAAGATTGATGATGGAAAAAGAAAGTGTTAAATAACAAGCTATTCATGAGTTCCATTGTCACTGACTCGCTGGTCTTCTCATCGTGCACTTAAGTACAAATAATGCACTCAAACCTTGACAGAAACCATATGAAAATGATGTTGTGAAAACTTCTTTTCCATAACAACCCTCTTATAATAATATAATAATAAAGCTTAAAAAGCATTTTTCTTACACATCCATATTTTTTATAATAAGATTGCGGAGTATACATAAAATGAAAAGTGTCAAAATATCATTCCTTAAAACCATAAGACATTAAGCTTTTATGTTTCCTATAAAATCTTTGAAAACAGAAAGCAAGATTAAAAACAATTTCACAATTTAGTGATTAAAGCATTAAAATGTGTGTCTAGTTGTATGTCTAAGAGCAGGTAAATTGCGTTCAGCTGCATAACCAAACAGATTTGAAGTATGGATCTAAGTTAATTATATATTGCTCACTATGTCTGTCTTTATTAAATGTCATATTTTTAGTCACATTTTCACTCCAACAATTATGCACACACCATTAACTGGTACTTCCCTTTATTTTCACTTGGAATCAGTGTTTCACCCTTTTTATATGAGGATCAGTACATTGTGAGGTAAATTTCTTTCACCTCAACAATGGAAAAGATCCTTGCAGCTCTTTTGCGTGATTCTGAGCCGATGCCTACAAAAAAACATGTAGATTACTGTCCCTATATATGATACCTGCAATTCAACCTTTTACAGAAGTACACTAGTCACCACACTGTCCTTTGTTTTTCAATTCTACAATGATATTTGAGAATTAACACCAGATGAAATTATTCATGCTAGTCTTCCAGTGTGTGTTTGGATTAAATTCATTCTTTCCAGAACTGATTCCAATTTGAAGTTTAAAGCCAAAGCAACAAATAGTTGTCACCAAATTCAAAGTAAAAGAAGGCCATGAAGTCAGACCAGTAGTGCTTCATAGGAAGCTGATGGTTTCTGACTTGACTCTGTGGTCAAAGTTCATTTCAGTGTTCTTTCAGATGCACCAGAAAGTATCATGGACAGTCAAACAAACCATGTACCAGGTTGATCATGTTTGGAGAGATTTTGAAATGTTCATACATAGAATAAAGTAATGTGAACACAGAGAATAAAACTTTGCTCAATGCTGACTTTATTTACAAATTGAAATTGGACTTTAGGGTAAGCTGTTAATGATTACTTGTTCCTCAAATTCGATAAAGTAGACATGTGAATTTGAAAGGATGCATGGACTATAGAAATTTAAGTCTCAGATGGGCTAATTTGCCAAATAAAATGAGAAAGAAACAAATATGAAGTCATGTTGACGTACCTATTACAACCTTGAGTACATATTCAACATTCAACAAAACAAAAACCTAACCTCAACAATAATACAAAGACTGAAGAGACACAACACAACAGAATCTAGCAGACTTCGGAGTGTTGGAAAACTTCTGACATCGTCTATTCAGCAGATTAAAGTTTTCAAACAACAAAATTCATACCTAATTACCAGTGAACCAATATAATGAAAATCGTTTCATTTAAGAATTTGGTGAAGAATTAAATCCTCAGGTCTATGTTTGTGAAATAACATATGTCAAAAGAAGCCGATCTCTTTATCAGATCAAGAAACTAGTCTTTAACCTAGCACCAAACCAGTGCATGAATTTCATTCTTCAATTCAATGAGCAACAAAGCCAAACCTGCCAAATGAAAAACCACCACATCTTACCTTAGACAATCCCAGAATACAAGTTGATAACCACTCCTTGATCCATGACTGATAGAACTGTGTATCAAAGTGAGCAAACTCTTTATTGCTTTACCATCACAACCATGATGGTTAAACACCTAAACCTACCAATTCATGAGGAAATTAACAAGTCTAAAAAGCAAGGCTTGGAATGAACAACTTTTGACAATAGAAAAACAGATTATGACACTGACCTTTGTTAAGAGTCCCTTGAAAGGTGTTCACCCAAAGCAAAGTTTTTCACTGCTTCCTCCTTTGTTGCTTATAATGATTGAGCCGTAGTGGCAGTGGCACACATTCGTGTATCTTATCTTATCAATTCCATCAAGATCCCCACCAAAGTGGGCATTATCATTACCATTATTACTATTATTATTATGTTATGGTTTTGATTTTGATTTTGGTTGGTTTTCTGTCACCCTCCAAGCTTTACTCACATTTGAGACCCCACATCGAGCATCCAATACAGAAGATGCTGAATGAAAACACTATATAGCGTATGGGACACATTCCAAAAAGTGACAAAACCACATTATCATGATTGTGCAATATCATGTAACATATGTGCTCATAAGTCTCAGGAGTGGAAGGAAAAAGGCAAAAGAAAAAGTAAAAAAAAGGAGAGAAGTGGAAGAACACCATGTGGGCCAGTGGGCCCTCACACAAAGAGACAAGTGGCAAATGAACTCCTGGGCTGGCCCACCAACAGGGTCCAAAGCCATCAGCCACCGTTCCTCAAGGGGGCAACAACTCACTTTAGGAACAACCCTAAAACAAAAAACAACTTGTTGAAAGAGACATGCATCAATGTGTGTTTATAGTAAAGGAAGAAGGCATCAAAAGCAGATCTGTGTTTCCACAATAAACTATTTATCACTTCTGTTCATGATTGTGGAAGAATTTGGGTCATCACTTTTAGTATAGTCTCTTCTTCTTAACTACATTTTCTTACCAATAAGATTCAAAGTCAAGATCTTTTTGCTTTAGAATTTTATGTTAATTTTAATCACACAATTTCAAATTTTATTTAAAAATTAAGAATTTAAATTCTTTTATAGAAGTTTATATTTTTTTTGTCAGTGTGATTTTAGTTGGAGTATGAATAACTTGATTAAAACAAGCATATTATTGTGGGATGATTAGTTTTGGATTAATGTCAACTAGGTAGTTTTTTTATTAACTTTAATAGGAGTATTTTAAGATTTTTATTATTGTTATAAATAATTATTATTTCTTGCTTAATATTAATTATTTTTTGTAATAGAAAGTATTTTTTAACTGGTGTAACTAGAATTTCTAACATTAATGGTGGTTACCTTTTTTAATGTTTACATTAACTATTTATCATTCTTTATTAATAGTTTGTTAGTATTTTGTTTATAATAAGAGTATTCTTTCAATTAAGATTAAGTAGAATTCTTTTGACAAAATTAACAAAAAAAAAATCAAACCAACAATGTCATCAAATAATCCCATGGATATTAATTAAAGAAACCAACATTAATATCAATTGAAGACTTGTTCAATTTTGAATAAAAATTAACATCAATCAATATTAATTAAAAATAATTATCAATAATAATTTTTATTAATAACTATTTCAAATTTAAATATTTATTTTATATTTAATAGTAATTGAAATACTTTATTAAAACAAAATTTGAAATTTAACAAATTTAAATTATCTTATAAAAAGTATTTAAAAAATAAAAACTAAATTCCATATACTAAAATTTAAAAAAATTTATCTAAAGACAAAATAAGTATAATATTATATAGTCTAACTGATGTATGATCATTGAGATCTATTTATTAACATTTTTGTGATTTGCAGGCCAAAATCTTTCGTTTTCAACCACCCCTTTCTTCTGTTCTTTGTAAACTCAAACACGCACCCATCCAACTTCAAATTCTGTTCCCTGATGTCATCTCACACTCATACAAATTTAGCTATTCAATAAAATATAATTCATCTTCACATTGCCAATTGATAGAACTCATTGAACAATTCCTTAATTCAGTTTAAATTCAAAATGTCCCTACACTTTCATTATCAATTTTTATAAACAAACATTGCAGGATTATTATAAACAGAAACTCATTTTTTTTATAGTATTTAACACAAACAAGAAATAACAAATAACTGTGTGTCACTGCATGATTCTTGTAGCCCTTGTGTTTGATGCTTTGACCCTTAATCCCTAAGGAAGCGTTTTATTAATTATGAACAAAGAATTTTGCAGATCACTTAAGACTTAGTCAGCTACAGCAAAAATCTGATGTGGATTATTTGACTAATTAAGGTGATTTGGCCCAGTGACCAATTGAAGGATATAAAATTTGTGATGTTCACGTTTTTTTTTAGCATATAAGATAGATTCAAGGGAAATTGTGCGGCTATACGTATTGGGAATGATCATTTTCTGAGAAAAAAGATAAAAAATGTATGAACAGTGAGAAAGAGACGTGTTATTTGAAATCATGCATGCAGGATTTTCTCTCTCCCTTTTGTCTTATTGCATTGTTAATTCATTAATCTGATGAGACTTTGAAATTCTGAAAATGCTGGCCATGATGCATCACATGAAACTAGCAGATTGTGACCCAAGGGTTGCATTATACCAGAAGTTTATTGCAGGGAAAAAGACTACTGAAAATGACCAATCACATAATTAATACTGTTATATAGTTCAAACTTTATGTCACATTTTTCCAGAGTATTTAAGTCTTTTTGGTATTCATCTCAATTTTTTAATTTCTATAATTCAATTTTTTAGTTACCTAATTCATTATTGGAAAACCATCTAACAACCTTTGAAATATAGAAAGGAATATTTTAAGAAAAATAATTAGTTTAGTCTTGTGAATAAGATTAAGTCCTCCAAATGTCAATTTAGTTTATTCTTCTGATATAGGTTCTCTTTGGAAGCATGTTTGATGAAATGATTCAACTGAAATAATATTATTAGAATGAATTAGTATATCTAAGTTAATATTTTTAAGTCTGGCATCTTTATTATGGTTTTATTTTTTAAGAAAATATCATAATAAATTAAGAGAAAAATTATGTATGTACAAATCTCTTTGATTCCTAGAAGATATGTAACTTTTTTGGATGTTCAGGAATTTAAGGCTATATATTCAAAATAAAAACTCAAACTCCTAAGAAAACATTTTGATAGTTGAATATCAAAATCCAAATAAATTGATATTGTTTTGATTAGATTTGGAAAAGAAGAGGGACACAATTATAGGGAAACAATTTTCTTCTTGTTTTTTTTTTTTTTTAAAAGGTGACTTTCATGTTGTGTTTGATTACATATTTTGAGATGAAAAGAAATTAATTTGCTTATTCATAACTTTTTACAACTCAGTAATTACGTTCTAAAAAATAAATCATCTGGTTCCAAATGTAAATAATTATTGACAATTATAAATTATTGTATAATTTAAAAGAAATTGATTTTTAAATTTCACAACTTAATATAAAAATTGATCATAAAAAGATAAAACATAATTTTAAGTTGGTCTTTAAAAAATATAAGTTAATAATAAAATGGTTTCATAATATTTAATAAACTATCATATATTACATTCTTTAAAATACCAGGCGTTCGGTACAACATTAGTTACTAATACACTTACATTTTACAGGCCAGAACACTTTCAAAAAATTTCTATATGCTGTTTTAGTCTTTAAAAAAAAGTTAAAAATAAGGTATTTTAATGAATACATAATATGATTTTTTTTTATATTCCTAATCAGCCCAAAAAATAATATTGCCCTTTTGAAAAAAAATTGATTAATAATAACACCAAATAATAATGGTAATTCAGAAAAAGAAATTTACATACTAACTAATATATTCCTTATGAAATAGAATGACATGAAATTTTGATTTTGAATGTTAAATGAATGGGGTATGATTAACATGAGTCACAATCATAACAGGTAACCCACATGAAGATGTGGCCATCATCCCTCTCTAAGAAACTGTTAATGCTTCACCACTCCTCTTTCTAACTACCGTCCAACAATTTTTCATTATAATGTAACAAAATTGTTGTTATGTGTGACTAGGGTTAGATGGTTTTATATGATTAAGAATTAAAAGATGAAATATTAGGGTTTATTATTGTTACCATGATGTCTTAATCAAGAGAAAGAGGAAAGAGAAGAAGAGTGGTTCTGATTTGGAAAAAAAACATATTTAAAGAAAATAAGAACATAATGAATGAGTTTGTGGCATCAACATCTAAGACCCGTGGGGTTTGGACGGTTTCTCTTGCTTATGGGGTTTCTCAAAAGCCTCAAAGCACAAACAACTCTGTCAACCATATCATAAACACTAAAGAAGGAAAAGACAAACCATGTGACCACCTTCACTCTCTCTTCTCTCCAACTTCCATTCTCCCACATCATCTTCCATTTTCTCAT
>Ga0099825_1006043_pt1 | contig 15304 bp, 9 predicted proteins | sample SiratroredBW_FD_76838 | JGI IMG/M metagenome (GOLD analysis project Ga0099825, IMG submission 76838) | Root nodule microbial communities of legume samples collected from California, USA - Siratro red BW | ecosystem: Host-associated > Plants > Roots > Nodule | place: USA: California | collected... | reverse complement strand
TGTTTAGTGGTGTAGAATTGTGCTAGTTCCTACCCAATTATAGCATCTGTTCCATACTTGGTTGGCTATTTTGCATGTAAAAAATATATGATTTATTTTTTTTAACAACAATGAATAAAATAATAAAAAATACTTAAAAGGTGTTTTAATCCCTTGTAGAACACACCTTATTTAAGAATAAATATCCTAACTATTAAAACAAAAATCTAAATAAAAAGACACACTACTAAACAGAACGGAAAAAACTTATGAAATATATGATTTATATGTGTCCAAAATCCACACATTTCACATGCTCCATTACCTAGTGGGATAGTCCTTTTAATTAAATTATTGGCAACGCTTTTATATTCTAGAATTCCTTGAACAGATTTTCATCTTCTCCCATCTATTGTATTCTATAATTTTCTTTTACCCAACCTGACTGTTTATGTCTTCCTCCTTTTTGTTCAAATTTTTCCTTATTAACTCTTGCATTATTGTATTAACATGTGTTTTTTCTAACTCAAATCACTATTTTCTCCACTTAAGATAATATTTTCACTCATTATTGTTTCAATTCCCAACATTATTTAGTTTTTTATTTTTTAATAATGAATTTTAGTACATTTTTCGGAATCTGTGTTAGCGACTCTTGTTTCATCTCTTCTGTCTCCAAAAATCTTATTTTTTTTCTCGCCTACCTACATCACACTTAATATTGTCCTCATACCATACATTTTCATTAATCCTACATACTACTTTTTAAGTCTTTCCACCGTCTTATTCATCTTTTATGTTGCCTGCGGTAGATGTATTTGTTACTTTTCCATATCTCTTTTCATAATCCATTTGTGTTATTACTTAATCTTCACTTCCATTTAGTTAATAGTGTCATGTCAAATAATTTTAGGTCTTTAACACCTAAGCCTCCCTCCTCTTTTTGTTTACATGCATTCTCCCATTTAAACCATGAAATTTTCTTGTTTTCCTTCTCCCACCCCACCAAAAGTTACTTTGAATTATTCTAATTTCTCTCTCTACCATGGCCAATAATAGATATATATTAAATAGGGATATTGATGTGAGGACTGGTTTTAGAAAAAAATATTGTTCTTACTCTAACTAAACACATATTTAATATTAGAAAGGAAACTATGAGAAGTGTGAGCCGTGAAGAAATGACTTTTTGAAATGTTTATCCATTGACCTGAAGCTAAATTATAAGAATGTAAAAAATTCATAAGACTAGAAAGGGAGCATTTGTTGGCTCTGCAAAACACAAAAATGTCATCAACGTATAGAACATGTGAAGGGAAACATAACCCTTTAGGACTAGCCATCAGAAGAATATGCTTGGTTAAAATAAGGTTGGTTATCCCTTTATTGAGGATCTCTTCAGTAATACAAAAATGTAAAGGAGAAAGAGGATCACCCTGTCTGACCCCCCTACTACAAGGAAAGTAACCAACCAAACTACCAATAACCCTTATAGAAAACTTAGCAGACTGAAGGATAGTCAAAATTCATTGCAGGAAAGTATGGCGAAAACCAAACTGATTCAACAGATGAATGAGAAAATTCCAACTGAGAGTATCAAAAGCTTTGGAAATATCAATCTTAAAAGCCACATTACCATAAGGTATTTTCTTAGAAAGCAAGTTAATAGCTTTCACGTGTTATCAATACAATCTTTAATGTGTTGGCGTTTCATAAAACCATTTTGATTCTGAGAGACAATCCTGACAACAATGGAAACTAACTTGTCAACTAAGATTTTTGAAATGATTTTAAACCAACAATAGGCCTGAAGTCTTTTATAGAAGTAGCTCCATGAATTTTAGGGATAAGACAAACCACATTAGCATTCATCCCTGGAAGGACCCATTTAAGAGAGAAAAATTGTTTTACAGCATTACAAAAATCATAACCCACAATGTCCCAACAACCATGGAAGAAAGAACCTCCAAAGTCATCCGGACCAGGAGCACTATCAAAGTTGAGAGCAAATGCAACCTTCTTAGTCTCATCATTGGAATGACTTAGCCAACATAGAATTCTCATTCTCATAAATAACTTTAGGGATATGAGCAGAAATTATATTCATTGAAATTTATAGAGACATTATTAGTATCAAAAGAATCATATAAAGTTTTATAAAAGGAAAAATGTGTTTCTCAATATCTTTAGGATCTTCAAAAACCAAATCCCCATCTACCAACCTTTGTATCCCATTAGAATTGGTAGACTTTTTAACCATGACATGAAAGAAAGAAGAACTACAGTCTCCATCTTTAAACCAAAGAATCTCAGTTTTGTCTTTCCCAAAAAAGGGCCTAACAATCTAGAGCCATATCAAGATTTTGCATAGCTTGTTGTTGTTGAACAAGAAGCATATCCATCTCAGCAGGGTAAGCTACATGAATCTGATTTTGTAAAAAAAGAAGGATTTTCTTTTTATCAACCACAACTTCATGAACATTCTCACAAACATTCTTATTCCAGTTCTTAAGAGAAAGCTTTAGCCTCTTGAGCTTTTGTTGCAGGATGAACATAGGATAACCAACCACATTTCATGCAGATTGTTGTATAACCTGTCTACAACTGGGATGTTGTAACCACATCTTAAAGAATTTAAAAGTATAGGGCTTTCTAGACGTAAAAGAAAAAGAAAATTCAACAAGAAAAGGATGACGATCAGAATAATTACGAACCAGAATTTTATATCTACAATAATATCAAGTATCTAAACAAGGGAAATTGCAAAGAACTCTATCAAGCTTTCTCTCAATCCTTTGATTACCCAACCTCCCATTAGAGCAAATAAAGGAAGCACCCGAAGAAGGAATAACCAAGAGCTCATTTGAATTAATCTAATCGTAAAATTCAGTACAAGATAAATTGTTAGGCAAAGAACTTCCTCTAGCTTCGGCGACAAAGAGGATAACATTAATGTCCCCAAGAACACACAAGGTTATTGAAGATTATTTAGATCAGACCAAATAACCCTTCTAGCAGAGTAAGATATTGCCCCATAAATACCTACCACTTTCAAAACTTTCCCCTGCATAACCATAGAGACAGGGATATATTGTACAATAGAATTTATAACATTAAAAACAAGAGCACTCTTAACCAAGCACCAAAGCCTAGGAATCGAGTTAGAGTTGTTACTAGAAACACAAAGCAAATAAAGTGAGGTTTATGTTCAAAAAATAAAACATGTTTATAAAAAAAAACAATCACGAGCTTAACAAAGAAAATAAAATGAGGTTTATGTTCAAAAACAATATTTCTTAACATATTTAAAGATCTATTTTTAGCCACTTCGGAAGTTGATATTTCTTCCTTTATCATTTTGTGATAAATTTTCTCCCGTTAATTTTAAAGTTCGTTTTTATGTTGGCCTCACTTCTAAGTGGCAATCACACTTGTATTCTTGCAAAGTCCACTAACTCCCAATTCGGTATACCTTCATCAATTGTTATCAGTGTTCCCATTACTGCTATCAATTTATTAAAGCAATCCTCGTTCCATAACCACAATGGTAGCTCCTTACATCAGACCCACACAATTTTGTTTCCTGACGTCTCTTCCTTTGACCACAGAAATACTTATCCAAACATGGTTGAGGACTACTCTTGTCAATTGCCTTTTGTATTTCCATGCCTTCTTCTCCTATTAATAAAACTTGATTGTTTTAGATATATTTTATCCTAATGTACCCCTTATCTCCTAAAAGTATGTTATCTTTTATTCCAACTATAAATTCTCTCTCTATTCATTAGAAACAATAAGTCGAAGATCATACACATACATCATAACACATCCCTTAATTACAACTTATATTATTCCTTAATTAGTTATCATCCTATACATATATTTTTTTATCTTTCCGTTACAATTATTCAAAAACAAATCATTGTATAATTTATATATATACTCTAACATGGTGTTCAATATATAAAAATTATATTTCTCTATACTTACCAAATGTGTATCAATATTCTTGTGTATCCTCTAGAACTTTTATCTCGATTCCCATCCACCTTTCTTCATTGGTTTTCTCTTTCTGAAATCCTTTCGCAACTTGCGCTAAGTAAGTTATCTTTTCTTTCTCCTCTATACTTCTTTATTTCTCCGTCTTCTTCTTGATACTTTATTCATATCTGTCATTTCCATTAACTCTTTTCCTCATACCTTTTGTTTCTTGGTATGTTTATATGTAGTTTCGTGTTTCCTATATAAATGTTATCCAGCCAAGTCTTTTCCCTTTCCAATTAAGTTTTTTTATATGAATACCTCTTGAATCTTTCTCCATAGTTAAAACATCTTCCACATTTCCTTCTCTCCAAAGTTTTCAAGAAAATGTGAAAAGAGAAATGACACTCCTCTCTTTTCCCATGCACGTCTTTGGTGGTTCATTATAGAGAAAAAGAGAGGCAGTGTTGTGGTCTGATGTTTGATCAATTAGTAAAGAACAAAAGAAATAATAGTTTTTATTTCATTTCTTGCGTCCATATGTCACATTACAAACTTGCTTTGGACATATTTGTTGCTGTCTAGAAGGTATCACATAAAAGTCTCATTAGAAAATCTGCTAATATAATATCATTTACAATTTGGTGCACTTTTGTTAGTTATATGTAGAAATTAGAACTAAGCATGCAAACGTGAGGACTCCTATTGTATCTATGGAAAGGAGAAATATAATGTACATTTGATTAATTTTGCTTCCTTGTGTACAGTTTCCAGCTGTGGCGTGCTTATGGGCAATCAAAGCTTGCTAACATTTTACACGCAAACGAACTAGCAAGACGTCTTAAAGTATGCTGACATTTTTGTCTTATGCACAGTGCTCTAATAATACCTTAATGCTATTATTTGAGAAGGAAATGTTGCTTATGACTCAACAGTTTTTGAAACTAAACTTATCTTTAGAATAGAAGATTGATAACCAGAAATGTTGGTTTGATTATCAAAGACCATCTTTTGTACAAAATTTTAGTATTTCTCCTTCTTTCATGTTCCTTAAAATGCTCAAACTATGTACTTTTGTGAACAACAATCATAAGCTCCACATATTGTTTGCTTTGCTAATTGTATTCTCTTTCTTTTCCTGTTCTTCTTTTTGTAAGTAACTTCTGATTTTTCCTCATTAGTATCTATGCTATATCTAATATTAGTTATTACATCATGGTCAGGAAGATAGGGTAGATATTACAGCAAATTCTCTTCATCCAGGAGCTATTATAACCAATATTTATAAGGCAGAGATTAGTGGTGCTGTGCCAACAGGTAATTCCAAATTGCACCCTATGAATTTATGGTTTGTCAAGAAATCATGCAGATCGTGAATTTTGAGATACCAAATAAAGTACTTTTTTAAATTCCTTCTTCCATAGTTTTGTTGAATAGCTAATCTTCTCTCGATATATTTAATATAGTCTCACGTTATATAAGAAGAATGGATGTTAAGATCACTTTAAATTTTTTTTTTGTAAGATATCTTTTTAAGAACAAAATCGTAAAAAAGTTTTGAATCTTAAAATAGATAACTAAAATCTGTTTAAATACTTACTAAAACTCGATCCATTAAAATTTATGGAATTAATTGCTACAAGCCTAAAAAATATATTGATAAAATTATCTTGGTTGGAATTTTCCCTTGCAAATGATGGCGATTTACTGAGTTGTATTTTGTCTGATTCATGCAGATTTAATTGATATGCTTGGCAATTATGAAATGAAAAGTATTCAGCAGGTAATTCAAACCCACTTTGGCCTATTGAACCTAAAACTTAGGGAATTTTTTATTACTTATTCATTACTTAAGAATCCGAAAATCCATTATTTAAATTAGGGTTATAATCTTTATATTGATAAATAAAATTCAATATCATGTAGGGAGCAGCAACAACATGCTATGTAGCTTTGCATCCACAAGTGAAGGGAATCAGTGGCGAGTACTTTTCAGATAACAATGTGGCTGAGGCAAGCTTACTGGCAAAGGACCCTAATTTGGCTAAGAAACTATGGGATTTAAGCATGAAATTAATTGGTTAGAATACCCATGAAGCATTGTGAATGCAAATATATAGTTTCTATGTGACTTAAAAGAACTATTGTTGTGACATTTGTATTCCACAAACAACAACTCATTGAAACATATTTATGTAGGAATAGTGAGAGTGAGATAGACATTAATTTTTTCTAGGGTGTTTGTTACATATGTGCCGTGATAAAGATGAGATAACCATATATTAAGAAGATGATTATCACAATAACTACCACCACCACACATTCTTTTCCTATAAAAAGAAACTCGTCTCCGAATTCATATATATTTAGTATTCAATTAAGTATCACATTTTACTTAGTATTAATAAACTTATTATTTTTTTTGAAGAAAATTAAAAGGTTGAAAAAAAAATGTAAATAAACAAATGAAAAGTTACTGAAAAAGAAGAAAAATAATAAAAAAAATTAAAACGTTATTGGAATAAAATATAGGAAAATATAAGGTATTTGTTGTATTTTAGTGACTGGTATCCATAACTTTCCCATAACGAAGATAAGATAATATCTGTTACCTAATTATCTAGGAGTAGTGGCCACCCGTAGTTGATAACGATAAGACTTAATAAAAAAGTTTACTATATTTTTAATAAAAAATATTTTTATTTTTAATTAACATTTTAACAATATTTATTATTCTTTATCACGATATTAATATTCTTATACAAGTGTTTTTCCATTGTTATTAAACCTTTTTGTTCTTTATTTGTCTTTATTAACAGTTTTTTGTGTGACAAAATCTTTATTCAAAACACAAATAATTGTGTTTTTTTTTTTCAAAAATAAAGTATAATAGTATATAATGAATGGTCTTTTTAATGTACGCAAGTTATATTCCAACTTTATCTTAAAATCACAACAAAAAAATCATTATAATAGTAATAATGGTCATAGATATAAAAAATCTTTTCTTAAATAAATCAAACTATTGTATCTATTTTTATTGATGGAGGATGCTATTTTTCTAAGTATATTTGGTTTGTGAGAAGAAGACGTAACATTTTAAGAGCAATAAATGTGACCCATGACTGAATTTTAATTGACACAGAAGGATCATGTCCATGGGGAAGTGTGATCATAAATGCTACAGATTAGCATAGAAGAAAATCCATGTCTATTTATTTGTTGGGATGAGTCTTGTTTTGTGAGTGCAACAAATTAAGAATGTGGTGGCTGTTTGGGAGAAAAGAGGGTTCTGGTTTTTCATCTTCTTCTACTGCTGAGGAAGTTACTGATGGGATCGATGGCACTGGCCTTACTGCTATTGTTACAGGTTCATCACATTGCACTTTTGTCTTGTTATTTTTTTTTCTTTTGACAAATTCATATTTGACTATATATATATATATATATATAGAGAGAGAGAGAGAGAGAGAGAGTTTAAATTTTCTAAAAATAACATAAAAATTTGATATATAGGTAAGTTTAAATCTGAAAGTAAGTTTTTTAATATTAAGTTAAGATTTAAACTTTAGTTCTTAATGTAATAGCAAAATCTATCTAAAGTTTATGTTATTCAAAATTATTTAAAGTTATCATACCATATCATTAAGTTGGTTTTAGTTGTTAGTTAAAATTATTTAAAGTTATAATATCACTAACCGTTAAGTCTTTTTTTAGTTGTGCATGTTGACTTCCTTGTTAAATATTTTGTAACTTTGAAATAGTCTTAAATGTGATTTTTTAATATAATAAAATATTTAAATTAATGCTCCTCTATTTTTTCTGATAAATATATTTTAAAATTTGCATTTAAATAATATCTTCTAAAGAATAACATGAAAAAACAAGTTTATTAAATAATGTGTTAAGAGTGTTGCAATTAAATAATTATTTGTGATTATATTGTTAATTTCATGTAAGTAATAAAAGTGTTTATATGTTCCAAAATTAATTTATAAGATAAAAATTACTCTCATTTATATATTATAAGTTAATTTTATTTATAGTTAATATAATATTTTTAACATAGTTTCTCTTCATACTTCGATTAAGTATTTGTGGATAAAATTTTATATATATGCTATAAATTAATTTTATATTTAATTGATATAATATTTTCAATATAACTCTTTATACGTGAAAAAAGATATTTATAGATAATTTAATAATAGGTAACACGATAAATTTAACATAATTCATTAAAATAAACTTAAAATCATTTAGAAAATTGTTTTAAGTTTGATTTTTTTATCAATAAGAAAAAATTAAATAAATAGAAGGACTTCACAGTGCTCCACCCTTTTACAAAAATAAGTAAAAAAAAACTATAATGACGCTTTGGACCATATAATCCAACATAAACTAATGTCCAACAAAACCTCTACAAAAAAAAGTGCACCAGTCCTCTTTAAGAATCAAGCCTAAGTTACATTAAAGATTAAAAAAAACATCATACCTAGACTCAATTATTTTAATATAACAAAAAATAGTAAGAAAAGATAAATTCATTGTGTTTGGTAGGACAATAAAGACCACAAAGGAGTAGTAGTTTCCTTGTGCACAAATGCATAACATTCAAAGCCTTATATTGACAGAACATCAACATACTGGATTGAATGCCTTCAGTTGAATGCTCCAAACATTAGTGTTTGTCTTCCATTTGTCTTCCATTTGTGTTCTTCCTATTTGAGCCTAAGCAACAACTTTGCTGTCCAGAATTTTTGAAACAGTGTGTCATCATCTCCTCTCACTTCCTTCTTAATTCCTATTATAAACTGACTTGATAGAGTATGTCCCATTTCTTTCAACTAACCACAATCATTTATTCTCTATATTCTTCTTTAACCTGTATAATTGTAATTCTTGAAGAAACTCGTGAACTATTAGTTTCATAAGTCTAATTTCTTGTATCAAACTTATATATTATAAATTAGTCTCGTAGAAATATGAAATATTTAACATATATATTCTTAGGAGAATCACTATCTATGCTAGGATACAAATTTTGAAAACTGTTCTTCATTTTGTTTGTACATCTCCGTTGTTGGACGATGTAACAATGAAAACAAACAGGTGCAAGCAGTGGTATTGGTGCTGAGGCTACTCGTGTACTTGCCATGCGTGGTGTCCATGTAGTTATGGGGGTGAGAAATTTGGTTGCTGCAAAGGATATAAAGAAAGCAATACTTGAGAAGACTCCTACTGCTATAGTTGATTACATGGAGTTAGACCTTAGTTCAATCACATCTGTTCGAACGTTTGCATCAGAGTTCATTTCATCTGGTCTTCCATTAAACATTCTTATGTAAGTGTAGTTAGTTAAATTGCCAACACTTCCCTGCATAATTCATTCATAGAGTAATAATGTGTTTTTTTGTTTATTTGTTGCAATTCTAAGAAACAACGCAGGAATTTTCGGAACCTCTTTCACTCTGTCCGCAGACAACATTGAACTGCAATTTGCCACAAATCACATGGGTACGTATGAATCGATCCAACTGAAAAATAATAAGGATGTGCTTGTTAGAAGTAGAAAGATAAAAAAAAAGAAGATGGAAGAATAGATTATAGAAGAAGTGTGGTTTGAAAAAAAATGAAAAGTGTGAGAAAAGTTTTAAAAAAAATGGCTTCCGCATGAGTTTTCTGTTCCTAAAAAATACAAGAAAATAGAAAAAAAATGAAAAACTTAATTAATTATGTTATTTAGGAATTGTTTAACATTGTGGGTGGTTGTATTTTTTTTCTTTTCAAATCTCATTCTTTTATATTAATTAAAGAAATATAATAATAATAATAATAATAATAATAATAATAATAATAATAATAATATTAAACAAAATAAAATAATTTCCTTTCATTTCCTTTTAGACAAAACAATCTTTATTTTTATTTTATTTCTCATCTCTTTATTTTGTTTTTTTTTTTTTCATATTTCCCTTTAACTATTCTCTTTTTGCCAAATGGAACATAAAGAACATAGTGAAAATAGAAAATTTTATTCCACCCAAATGGCCCTTTAGGTTTCGGGAAAACAGAGAAACATTATTGACAATGAAAGTTTTGTATGATGTGATTTCTTATCATTCAGATTTATAAAGGGATATGAAATGTGCTTGTAGCAGTATACATTTATACCTAAGTCAATTTTTATTTGTAGGATTTTTTTTCTTATTTTCTTATGAAAATGAACCTTATCATTGTTACTTAACACAATTCCACAGGTCATTTCCTATTAACAAATCTGTTGTTGGATACTATGAAGAAAACAGCTCGTGAAAGTAAGAAACAAGGAAGAGTTGTTAATATCTCCTCCATACTTCATCAATTACCGAACCGTGGAGGAATTCGTTTTGATCAAATTAATGATCCATCGAGGTAAAGAAAGTATGATGCTCAATTTATTTATTTTTAATTTATGGAAAATAATTTGGTGAGAGACAGAAAAATTTATGAACCTTATTCTTGAAGGAATTTATCCATATATAGAAGAACAATTATGATGGAAACTTCAACTTTATTACCATTGGCAATTTAACTCTTTAAGAATTGTTTGACTATGGATAAGATAAATATGATTCTCAACCATTATTTTGTGAAATTTATTTACAAATCCTGGGATGTGTGAAATTAGGTGTCACATTATAAGTATTTTATTGTAGAATTCACTACCTTAGCTTCCTTATGTGCAGTTATCATAAGTGGCTTGCATATGGACAATCAAAGCTGGCTAACATTTTACATGCCAATGAACTTGCAAGACGTCTCAAGGTATGCAGACGATGGTTATTGATAATCATTATATGTTGTTGGCATGGTTGGTGTTCGAAATTATTCATTTGCACATCAAATCTAGCTTTTGTGAATCAAAGATGTCTATTATTGAGAAATAAGTTCTTCATTTTCTTTTCTTTTCTTTTTATATATCAATATAAAGGAACTCATTTTTGTATGGTTTAATATTGTCACGTAGGATACCAACTACTTGACAACTTTACCTAATAAGCACATGATACTGAGTTGGCAATAATAATAATTTTTTAATTAGCGGCGGTGATTGGATTAAAAAAACAAATTTTCATTAGGAGAAAAGTGTTTAATGTGAAGATGAAGATGAATTTAGGTTTAGGATTGCATTTGGTGTATATTGTCGTGTATCATGGTTTATTATGTGATGAAAGAGATTTCATAGTCAGTACTTTGGAGCGGTGGTTGGTTGTTGGGTTGAAGTTCTCCAATATGTGGCTATCTTTTTGGGTAGCGGTGATGTGTGGTCTTTTAATGACGTCGTTGGTCGTTGGTTTCTGTTTTGGATAGCGGCGTGGTTGTGGTTTTCCCTTGCCTACTCACTTTTTTTTCCATCTAAATCACCGCCCCTTCTCGCTGACCTCTTTTTTCCTCAACCTCGCCTTCAAGATAAAAAATCCTAAAACTTTGTTTTTTTTTTATGATTTCAAAGTCACAACAAACTTCTCATATCTTCTTCCTTTGACAACAATGCTCCGATTCGGATTTCTTTCGTCTCTTCCAATGACTTTAACTTTTATTTTACTTTTTTAGTCACTTAATTTTTCACTCCTTGCACAAAACTCACTCATTTTTTTCTTCAAAAATCATTTGAAACAAACTACGATAATATAAGTTTTTCCATTGCCACATAAGCAGGACGGTCAGGTCATGGTTGTCAAAAGATAGTTTTATTTGAACTGTTATCAAAGTATAATTTTCCTTTTATATATATATATATCTTCATTATTCAAGCAAGCTAAAAAGGATTAACCCCTTAATGTAATTTATCAAAAACAACAATTTAATATCAAAGGGTGAAATATCTTAGAGATTTTTATTAATGAGTCATAGTCTAATAACATAATAGAATTTTGACACCTTTAAAAAAAAATCTTATAAAACAATATTTACTTTTGATTTTTTTTTTTCTCATTCATATGTTATTTATTTTAACTTAATGTAGGACTTTAATTCAAACTTAGGCTTTAATAATAGATTTTCGATTATGTATGAGTTTCTTTTATATTATATATTATCCTTTAAGTGATTTTTATTCACCAATATTAAATGTTAATCTTGAAGTATTATTTATATCAATAGAACACGTTTCTTAAATGTTTGTCAATGAGACTTTTAATAAAAAGATGATTGATCTATTGATCAATCGTAAACTTCATTACATTAGTCTAAATCGTTCACTATGATTAACTTTCAAATCTTTCTTATTGAAAGAATTCAGATATCGAGTTAATCATATAAAAGAATTTAAAAGATGTTTCTATAAATTTTAAAATAATAGATTTATATGTATTTATATTTTATATATTAACATATATTTTTACCATCAATCTAAAACTTTAAAATAATAGATTTGTATGTATTTATAATTATTACTCAACTTAGTCATTATGAATAAGAAAACTTAAACAATATATCTTATGGATTAATCACTTTCACTTTCATAAGTTTTCTTTAAATATAAATACTCTTCTTCATATCTTCATTTCCCTCAATGACACGTTACCTAAATCTTTATTTTTTTATTAACCAAAAATAAAAAATATATTAAGAAGATACTTTAAGGATATTTCAACTCTTATACAAATTATAGATCCTGACCACTACAATATTAAGATCTATAAAAAGACATACGTATACCTTAATATTCAAATAAGTATTACTACTTAAATGTAACAAGAAAAAATCTAATCTCATTCAAACTAAAGACTAGTTAGTTGGATTAATGGATTAATATGGCATGTCCTATATTTTTAAGTGTTTTCATGCATGTTTCGGCGTTTGTTATCTTGCATTGACTTGTATTTAATGAGCAGTGATTTCAGTACAATTATATATTTCAGAATTTTCAAATTGAACAAGACCGATGTTAACTAGTCTAACAGTATCTCATTATTTTCCTCCTTTGTTTTGGCCACATTTCTTATAATTTGTCACGGAAAAATAGCTTTGTGGTTTTATTACAATAAATACAATTAGAGATAATTTTAAACACTTCCTAATAAAGATTATTAAGTCTCATGACTTAGAGTGATAACCTTCATTACATTAGAAAGAGTGTTCTGTTATAAGCTTTGCATTCATGCAACTCTATAAACATATCTTCAGATTGATATATACATAAATGAGGATAAACACTAACCCTTCTTGAGACGTGTAAGACCATTCTTAAGGACTTAACCAAAATATCCTGCAAGTAGTTATCAAGATCTATAGAAAACTTCTCAGCCAGGTTGAAGCTAGAAAAATAAATCCAAGAAAAGTAAGTCTTTTGATAGATGAGGTGAGGCTTATGTGTCTGATAAGAGAAAAGAAAACTTCTACATAGATTTAAAGATGTAAGTAAATTTATTTGTCAATATAAATTATAATCATTAAAGAAATTGCAAGCAAATAAAATGATAAAATATAGATTTAATGTTCTAAGAAAAAAGTTCAATTGTGATTGTAATATTGTTAAAAAAAAAAACGTTTTCAACCATAGGTTTCACCATATTACTTATCTCTGATATGTTACATTGAAATGAATTGATTTTGTTATTGATCAGGAAGAAGGGGTAGATATTACAGCTAATTCTCTTCATCCGGGAGCTATTATCACCAATATTTTTCGTCACACCCATATAGTGTCTGGTAATTAATTTCTGTAAACATTGCATTATTTTTTATAGATCTAATTTCTAAATTGGACGTTAGAGAGAGAGAGAGTAAGAGGTGAAACCCACTTCATTTGACTTTAATTTGCTAATATTTTTCATCATTATTATACTTATTACTATTAATTTTTAGTTTGGCTTCCAAAATGCTATACATATAAAGAATAAAAATATACAAAAAGAAGTTATCAATGCATTTTACTTAGATTTGATATATGACCCATAAAATTATATCTACTATCAAGTTTAATCATCCTTTGGACACAAATTAATTTAAAGAGATTTACATTTAAGGAGTTTAAATATTGACTTATACTTCATGAACTTTAACTCCAATACTTTAAACATTTAAGATGAGTTAAATGTCTCACTTTAAGTAAAAATAAGTAAACTCAATAACATATAGATAGAAGGTCAACAAACTTATCTTAAAAAAATTTATTGAAAGTGATGAGTTTGTTTTCCACTCATATTAAATCTCTCTAAACCTTTAAAATACTCAATAGCAATGCTTAACTTTTTTCCTTTGTAGTTTGGGTTAGTTTTTACTGTTTGAAACCGGATTTTTTTTTTTTTTTATAAAGATTCGAACATCTTTGAAGTGCCATGATTAATTATAATTTTTCGTTGTTTAAAAAAAAGAAAAAGAAAGCGATTGATTTACAATCTTAAGATTTTAAATAAAATGAAATGATTTGATGTTTTATATTAGTTTGTTCATAACTTATTAATTATAAATTTTCTTAATATGGAAGAATCATCTATTTAATACATGGGATATTTTAGTTTAATTCTATAATTTATAAAAATTAGTAAAATTTCTATTTGATTATTATAAATAGAACCAGTGGAGGTATATTCTAACTCTTATAATGAGTTTTTATTTTTAAATAGTTTTTGCGCAGAAATGTGTAATTAATAATTTTCTTAAGAGGTGTATATTAACCTAATAAGGGAATAGTTTTATGTTAGTAATTCATGCAGTTTAATGATAGTTTAAGGGTTTCGTTTTTGTTTTATTTATGCAGGTTTAGTTAATACGGTGGGTAGACTTGTGTTTAAAAATGTCCAGCAGGTAAGTTAAACAAATATTTGAATTTTACTCATTATGATATTGTTGAAGAAGATTGTTTATTTAGACATACAGATTTAAGTTTGTAATAATATTTTATAATTTAAATAAATCAAAGTCAAAATCTATAAACGTAACATTATCACTTACTTAGCGACATATATGGCTTAGATAATTGTAATATTATTTATTAACTATATTTACTCAAAAAATATAATTAATATCATCTTTTATACACACAAGCATAATCTCAATTTTCTAGAGTTATATTTTAAATGGATGTATACATTTTCTTCAAGGAAATCTACCATTTTCATCATACCTTCTCAAACTTAAAGCCATTCTTATGAGTTCAAAGTTATACTCATTACAAGTTTACTTCACTTTATAGATAAAGGTATGGGTTGATGCTAAATTATTGAACAAAATTTTATTTATGAAAATAAAAGAATATATATATATATATATATATATATATATATATATATATATATATATATATATATATATATATATAAAATATATAAAAAAAAAAATATTACATAAATTATAT
>Ga0099825_1006042_pt1 | contig 15305 bp, 14 predicted proteins | sample SiratroredBW_FD_76838 | JGI IMG/M metagenome (GOLD analysis project Ga0099825, IMG submission 76838) | Root nodule microbial communities of legume samples collected from California, USA - Siratro red BW | ecosystem: Host-associated > Plants > Roots > Nodule | place: USA: California | collected... | reverse complement strand
GTGAAAGTGCAACCATTTGATGTGTAAAGGGGCATGATCCGCATAGCTCTACCCTATAGTAAATAGCTGTGAATGTTTGTTCTAAATAATCTTTCAACATTTTTTTTGATGTTGTTAAAATAAAAGTAATTATTTTTGATGTGGTAGGGGGCAGATCACTTCTTTGAGCAAAATGAATACGGAAACTCAACACAAAAGTAAGAGGAATGAAAAGGAAAGCATTCATGTTTAGCATAAGCTTTCTGGTTGATGGAAGAATAAACAAAGGGTCTTTTGAGTGTGCGGTGAACACAGGTATAATAGGAAATAGATCTTGTACAAACTGTGCAACAAAGAAGGCATATGCATATTAGACAACTTTGGCCGTGGAACGGTCTTTATTTATGTCTGTCATTGACTTTTGGTTTTATTGAGGAGTTGTGAAAGTGCAACCATTTGATGTGTAAAGGGGCATGATCCGCATATCTCTACACTATGGTAAATAGCTGTGAATGTTTGTTCTAAATAATATTTCAATGTTTTCTTTTATGATATGAAAAAAGGGTCATTATTATTGGTCATGTTTACTTTTTTATTGTCTAATTTAATATCATTTTAATTTTAACCGAAATGAACAGGTAATGTAACAATTCAACATCTATTTCTCTAAACACACCTTTAACTATTAGGTGAATTTCATGTCTTATAAAAATAAATTCAATCTGTGATTGAATAGGACTTACTTAAATTTATTCATAATAATGAGTAAGTGAGTGTTAGTTAAATATTTCTCTATTTTTAAATTATTTTGTATACATAATGTGAGAAATGTGCTATTTTCATATCACTCTTCATTCTCCACACTCATATAAAACTTACTCTCTCTCTCTCTCTCTCTATATATATATATATATATATATATATATATATATTATTTTATTAATATATAATATTTTATTAACAAAAATCAGTATTAAATAAAAGTATATCATGAATATTGGTGTTAAACTAATATTTTCTATTAGGGAAATGATTTTTTAGAAAGTGGTAATATTTTCACATTCTCCACACCCATAATATATATATATATATATATAATATTTTATTAACAAGAATCAGTGTTAAATGAAAATTATTATGAACAATGATGTTAAATTAAAGTTTTTCTTCTTTAAAGCACTTCTCCAAACCTAAAAGACAATAATTTCTTATTTGTGCCTCTTAGTTAATGTGTTTGTGTAGGTTAGTAGTTGTAAAAAATGTAAAAACATTAATATTTCCATTTATATGTTAATTATTTTTTTATTTAACGTAATCTTTAATATTTACATGTATATTGCAATAGATTTAAAGTGTAGTGATATAATTGGGATAACCACATTCGAAATATTATTTATTTTTATAATATTTTTTCACAATTTTGATACACTTTTTTTTTTTAAATAGTATGTTTCAGTATAGACATTTAAAGTTCCATGTATAGATAAAATTATTGTGTATATAAATTTGTTGATGAAATGATTGTTTAGAAGCAACCGAGAAGAAAGAGAGGGAAAAACTCCTCATTGCTTACAGAAGTTGTGTCTCTTGGGCTGCTGGTTACTCTAATGGACATACAACTTAAATATTCCACACTGGAGTTACAGAACAAGAACATTAATAATTTGTTTCATTTTTTTATATCTATACATGGAACACGTTAAATATCTAGAACAGCACAACTATAATTTTCAAAACTCTAACAACTCTTCGTATAGAAATAAATTAACCACATAAGTATTTTATCTAGATTTGTAATATTGATAATTTATTTATCTTTTATATATTTTTAGTACTTTAAGAATAAACTTGTATAAATCAATGAATCTGAATGAAAATAGATTTTTGGTTGTATTTCTTTTCAAAAGTGTAAGAGATATTCTCTACTAGGGTTCTACCTTGAATCATCTGATCTTATCAAGAATTCTTCAATTCTTGTGGCGATCGTAAAGACTTATCAAACGTCAATGGTTTTTGGCATCCATCATTTCCTTTACTCGAATCTGATCCTTGTTCTTTATTTCTTCTGTATTGTTATTTTTTTCCCAGATTTTGTCCAATCTTTCATAAATTCATATCTCATGTTTTGCTTATCTTACGTCACAAAATTAATCTTACGTTTCTGTGCAAATTTGCACGTGGAATCACATCATTTGGTAATCAGAGTAAGGTTGGTCATAATTCGTCTTTCAATTTTCTAGTGTGTCAATTTTTCTTCAATTCTGGTTCTGTACTGCGTTTCTGTTCTTAGTGTTTATCACATGTTCATCATTTTTCAATCATATCAATCCTTTCAGTCCATGTGATTTGGTCTAAGTTGTTGTTAAGTGTTAAATATATGCTCGTTTTATTAGAATTTTTTGTATAATTTCATTCTCAGTTGTTGCAATTTCATGTTTTACTGTCCTAAGTAAAAAAAAAATTTGTTGCAAAAGTAAATAAAAAGTACAACTACTGTATTCTAAATTTAAGTGCATCCCACTTGTTTGATAAAATTTCTAAGTGTCAAGTGTTTTCTCTAATCATTGTTTAATGTTTGTTTTGCTTGTTTGTTGGTAGTAAAATTGTTCTTTAATACTTCCTTGTTGTTTTTGACTGTTAAATTTTGTTTAAGCAATATGATTGTTGCACTTAACAATAATTCTTAGTTATAGATTGTTTGATTTAAGTAAGAACTTTAAGTCAGGGAAGGAGTGGTAAAAGGCAAGAGTGAAACATTAGAGAAAAAGCCATAATAGAGAGCACTATACACGAGTAGTACATCTCTGAGTGTAAACAAGTGAGAAGAGTGGTGAGGTCCTATTACTTCACATTTTGGTTCTTTTCTTGAAGTATGGTAGGAACAGGTGATGAAGGTAATCTTCAACTTGAGAGAGCTCAAAGATTGCTACTTGATGCTATGACTATACAATTGCAAAGAATGATGAGAGAAAACAATAATGAATTCTATGGAAGAATTGAACAGATAGATAATCAAATGAATAATAATGAAGATGATCATAATGGAGATAGGAGAAGACAAGATAAAAGGAGAAGAAGAGGCCATGAAGATGAATATAGAGAGGACAAAATTGAGGGAGTCAAAATACAAATTCCCTCATTTAAAGGAAAAGTGATCCTGAGGCCTATTTGGAGTGGGAAATGAAGATTGACCAATTATTTGCATTCCACAACTATATAGAAGAAAAGAAGTTGAAGGTGGCAACCATGAAATTCACTGATTATGCTCTCATTTGGTGGGACCAATTGCAAAAAGAGAGGGCAAGATATAGAGATCTATTGGTGAATACTTAGGAGGAAATGAAGAGATTGATGAGAAGGAGGTTTGTCCCATCCCATTTTCATAGGGACTTGCATAACAAGCTACAAAGACTTATACAAGGTAGTAAGAGTGTAGATGAGTATCATAAGGAGATGGAGGTGACTTTGATTAGAGCCAACATCAATGAAGAATGGGAGGCAACCATGGCTAGATTTCTACATGGGCTAAATAGTGACATTAGAGATGTTGTGGAGTTACAAAATTATGTTAAGTTGAAAGAATTAGTGCATCAAAATATCAAGGTAGAGCACCAACTCAAGAGAAAAGGCACCATGAAGAGAGGTTCTTCTAACTTTTACCAAATAGGTTGGAAGGAAAAATCAAAGAAGGAGGGAGCTACTTCACCTAATGTATCTGTTACTATTCCTCAAAGGACACATAACAAGTCCAATGAGGCTCCAAAGAAAATAAGAAGTAGTGATATTAAATGTTTCAAATATTTGGAGAGAGGTCACATAGCTTCTAAATGTCCAACTAAAAGGAACATATTGGTTAAAGATGGAGAGATTGTTAGTGAATCCTCTTCAGAATCTACTGTAGAAAGTGAAGAAGAGTATGATGAAGAATTTGCAGTTGAAGGAGATTTATTTATGGTGAGGAGGTTATTGGAAAGCCTTTCAAAGGAGAATGAAAGAAGTCAAAGAGAGAACATCTTCCATACACAGTGTCTAATTCAAGATAAGGTTTGTTCCTTGATTATTGATGGAGGGAGTTGCACTAATGTTGCTAGTTCAAGATTAGTTTCAAAACTGAATTTGGAAACCAAGCCTTATCCTCGACCATATAAGCTTCAATGGCTTAGTGAAGATGGTGAGATAGGTGTGAACAAGCAAGTGAAAATATGTTTCTCTATTGGAAACTATCATGATTCTATTTTATGTGGTGTGGTACCAATGGGGGCAAGCCATGTGCTTCTTGGAAGGCCTTGACAATTTGATAAAAGGGCTAATCATGATGGATACTCTAACAAGTATTCTTTTGTGCATAATGAGCGAAAAGTTACACTTGTACCTTTGTCTCTCTGAGAGGTGTGTGAGGATCAAAACAAATTGAGAGAGAAAAGAGAGCAAGAGAACAAAACATTGAGAGAAAAAGAAAAGTGAAAAGAAAGAGAGAAAAGAGAGTTTGTTAGTAAAAGTGAGGGAAGTAAAAAGAGCTTTGCTAACAAGACAGTCACTTTACATGCTTTATTGTAAAGAACTCAATTTGAATTCTAATGTTTCTAACAAACATCCTAGTGGTGTTGATTATGTTTTACAGGAATTTGAAGATGTCTTTTCCTAGGAAATACCACCCAGATTACCACCTTTGAGAGGGATTGAACATCACATTGATCTAGTTCCTGGAGCTGTATTACCCAATAGGCCAACCTATAGGATTAATCCACAAGAGACCAAGGAGATTTAAAAAACAAGTAAAGGACTTAATTCACAAAGGATGGGTCATAGAAAGTTTGAGCCCATGTGTCGTTCTAGTGATTTTAGTGCCTAAGAAGGATGAAACTTGGAGGATGTGTTCTGACTGTAGAGCCATCAACAACATCACCATCAAGTATAGACATCCCATTCCCAGGTTAGATGATCTTCTTGATGGGTTGTATGGATCATGCTACTTCTCTAAAATTGATTTGAAGAGTGGATATAATCAAATTAGGATTAGAGAAGGTGATGAGTGGAAGACAACTTTCAAGACAAAATATGGATTATATGAATGGAAGGTGATGCCCTTTGGGTTAACCAATGCACCTAGTACTTACATGAGGTTGATGAACCATGTTTTGAGAGGGTTTTTAGGAAAATTTGTGGTAGTTTATTTTGATGATATTCTTGTGTATAGTAAGTGTTTAGAGGAACATTTAGAACATTTGAAATCTATTTTTTGCATGTTCTTAGAAAAGAAAAGTTGTATGCTAATTTAGAAAAATGCACTTTTTGTCAAGATCATGTGGTCTTCTTGGGATTTGTAGTTAATTCTAGTGGAATGCATGTAGATAAAGAGAAAATAAAAGCAATCTAAGAGTGGCCAACTCCTAAGTGTAAGTGATGTGAGAAGTTTCTATGGGTTAGCTAGTTTCTATAGGAGGCTTGTGAAGGACTTTAGTACTATTGCTGCACCTCTTAATGAGCTAGTTAAGAAACATGTGGGATTTAAATGGGGACAAAAACAAAAACAAGCCTTTGTTGCCCTTAAGGATAGGCTTACTCATGTGCCCATACTTGCATTGCCTAATTTTGCAAAATCTTTTGAATTAGAATGTGATACATCTAATGTCGGCATTGATGCTATTTTAATGCAAGATAGCCATCCAATTGCTTATTTTAGTGAGAAATTAAGTGGAGCTGCACTTACTTATCCTACTTATGATAAAGAATTGTATGCCCTTGTAAGAGCTTTGCAAACATGACAGCATTATCTTTTGCCCAAAGAGTTTGTGATTCACAATGATCATGAGTCCTTAAAGTATTTAAAGGGACAAGACAAGTTGAATAAGAGACATGCTAAATGGGTAGAGTTCCTTGAGCAATTTCCATATGTGATCAAGCACGAAAAAGGTAAGTCTAATGTGGTAGCGGATGCACTATCACCCAGGTATGCCCTATTCACTTTCTTGGAAACTAAATTCATTGGTTTTGAGCATATTAAGGAGTTGTATGAACATGATTCTGATTTTTCTCATATCTATAATTCATGTGCACTTGCTGCCCAAAATGATTTTTTAGACATAATGGATATTTGCTAAAAGACAAAAGACTTTGTGTGCCTAAAAGTTCTATTAGAGAGTTACTTGTTCAAGAGGCACATGAGAGGGGCTTAATGGGTCATTTTGGGGTTCAAAAGACCTTAGACATATTGTATGAGCATTTTTATTTGGCCACACATGAAACATGATGTGCATAAGTGGTGTGAAAAGTGTCTTGTTTGTAAAAGATCAAAATCAAGGGTCATGCCACATGGTTTGTATACCCCTTTGCCTATTCTTGATTGCCTTTGGACTGACCTTTCCACTAATTTTGGTTTAGGTATGCCACGATCTAAAAGCGGCAAAGATTCCATTTTGTTGTGGTTGATAGGTTCTCTAAGATGACTCATTTCATACCATGCAGAAAGGTGTATGATGCTTGTCATGTGGCAGATTTGTTCTTCAAAGAGGTGGTAAGACTCCATGGATTACCTAAGAGTATTGTGAGTGATAGGGACTCTAATTTCCTAAGCCACTTTTGGAGGACTTTATGGGGGTAAGATTGGTATTAAACTTTTATTTTCTACTACTTTCCAGCCCCAGACTGATGGGTAAACTGAGCTAGTAAATAGAACTCTTTCTTCTCTTCTAAGGGTTATAATTAAAAAGAATATTAAGTCTTGGAAAGAATGTTTACCTCATGTTGAATTTGCATATAATAGGGCAGTCCATAGTACTACTCAATTTTCTCCATTTGAAATTGTTTATGGATTTAACCCTCTAACTCCTCTTGATTTATTGTCATTGCCTAAAGATTTTGTTTTGAAGCATTAGGGTGGCAAGGCAAAAGCTAAATTTGTAAAGAAGATCCATAAGAAGGTAAAAACACAAATTGAGAAGAAAGTGGAAAGTTATGCTAAGCATGCAAATAAAGGAAGGAGAAAGGTAGTCTTTGAACCTGGTGATTGGGTTTGGGTACATTTCAGGAAGGAGAGATTTCCATCTCAGAAAATCTAAGTTAATGCCAAGAGGAGATGGACCTTTCCAGGTGTTGGCCAAAATCAATGATAATGCATATAAAATTGATTTGCCAGGTGAGTATAATGTTAGTAATACCTTTAATGTGTCTAATCTTTCTCTATATGATGCAGACAATGAGCTTAGAGGTTTGAGACCAAAGGCTTTCAAAGAAGGAGGGAATGATGAGGACATCCAGCCCAAGTCCAACTTGAAACTCCAATTAAAGAATCTTTGCAAAGATTGAGAGGTCCTATGACTAGAGCAAGGGCTAAGAAGGTAGATGAGTCATTACAACAAATGGTGTCATCAATCTTTGAAGCTACAACTCAAGAGAAAGACTTAGATCATAATTAAAAATGTCCTAATAATTGAAGGCCAATAGTTACTTAGACAATTAAAAAAATAATAATAATAGTGATCATAAAATGTCTAGGACTGATTTTGAGACCAAGACCTTCACTTCTTTAGGTCTCTATTAACCACATAAGCATTTTATCTAGATTTGTAATGTTGATAATTTACTTATCTTTTATATGTTTTTAGTACTTGAGAACAAACTTGTATAAATCATTTTGATCTGAATGAAAGAGGAACTTTTGGTTGACCAAGCCCCTTTAATAGTTCCCGTAACCACAACGGTTCAATGGTGGTGGCTGCTATAGTTTAATATTCAGCCTTCGTTGAAGATTTAACAACAGTGGGTTGCTTCTTAGAGGACCAAGAAGTGGCATTGACCCCATATAAATAAGATAGGCAGTAATAGACTTGTGATCATGAGTATCTCTAGCCCAATCAATATGACAAAATAATGTTGCGGAGAGAGATCTGTGACGCGAGAGAGGTGAAGACCATGGTCAAGTGTCCCCTTGAGATAGCAGAGTAAAAGCTTGACAACTTTTATGTGAATGTCAATGGGAGCTTGCATGTACTGTGATAGTTTATTCACTGAAAAAGAAACATCTAGATGGGTAAGATACAAATATTATAGGGAACCAATAATACGACGGAACTCCCGAATATCACATGAGGGAGTACCAAACATTGGAGTCTAATCACATGAAGTAAAAAGAGGGGTGAAGACAGGCGTTGCATCTTGCATGTTAGTAGAAATCAATAACTCACGTACATAATGTTGTTGTGAAAGAAACAAATCGTGAGATGTAGGGAGGATTTCCATACCAAGGAAATGATGAGGAGACCCGAGATCCTTTAAAGAGAACTTCAATACAAGGGCAGTCTTGAATGCATTTAGAAATGAGTTGTTGTTGGCCGTGATTAGTAGATCATCTACATAAAGAATAAAGTATGCAACAACATCGTCCCGATTGTATACAAATAAATAAGTGTCATATCAAGAATTAAGAAAAATCTATATGTCATAAGAAAATCTTTTAAAGCATTATACCAGGCACGAGATGCTTGTTTGAGATTGTACAACGCTTTATGAAGCTTGCATACATAATCTAAAAAGTGAGAGTTAACAAAACCTGGTGGTTGAGACATGTAAATATCCTCTAAGATACTACCATGAAGAAATGAATTATTAACATCCATTTGACATAAAAGGCCAACCATTAAAGAGAGCAATGTAGAGGACCAGTTTGATAGTGTGGGGCTTAATGTCTAGACTATAGGTTTCAGTATAGTCCATACCAGGACGTTGGTAAAACCCTTTGGCAACAAGACAAGCTTTATATCGAGTTATAGATTAACCGAGATCCCGCTTTAGACAAAAAAACCTACTTATTACCAATAATGTTGAATTGTGGTTGCTTAGGGATAAGGGACCATGTACAATTGGCAAGTAATGCATTGAATTCTTCTAACATTGCTTGCCTCCACTCAGAATGTTTCAAAGCCTGAGAAAGACAAGAAGGTTTAATTTGGTTGGATAGAGGAAATTAGGTGGCTAGGTGAAGCTGTTTGGATTTTAAAATGCCATTTTTAGATCTTGTGACCATTGGGTGGGAATGTTGTTTGGTCTAGGCGAGCATGAGGATGAGTCTACGTGCGTGGAAGGAGATGAACCCAAAGTGTTCAAGATATGAAAGAGAGGATTCAGTGGAATTTGGTAATACATGGGGAAGGGGTGAGGTATGCAGTGATGTTGGCATGGATATAGTTGAAGATAAGTTTTGAGATGTGGTAGGTAAAGAGGAGACAGTGGAGGTGGAATTTGAATTTTGAGATATAGGTGTTGGAATGATTTGTATGTGGTTTGAGGGTGTGTGGTCATACAGTTGTATGCATGTAGGGATGGACGTTGGAGAGAGAAAGACATGGTTGTAAGTGCAGAAGAATAAAGGAAGATATTTTCTACAAAGTAAATGTGTCTTCAGGTATATAGTTTTTCAGTTTTAAAATTATAACATAAATAAGCACTTTGAGATGAATTATAATATAAGACACATGGTTGAAATTTTGGGAGAAGTTTGTTATGAACGTACGGGACCAACCAAGGAAAACAAAGACATTCGAAGATACAAAACTTAGAGTAATTTGGTGAGGAGTGAAATAAGGACTGAAGAGGTGACTTCATATTTAAAACAGGTGTGGCCATGCGATTTATAAGATAGGCTACAATTTTAAAAGCATAAGACAAAAATGAGATGGGTAAGGAAGCATGGTGGAGAAGACAACGAGCAGTTTCAACCAAATGACAGTTTTTCCTTTAAAAAGTCCATTGTGTTCTGGGGCATAAGGGGGAGTTGTTAAGTGTGTTATTCCATGAGTTTGAAAGAAAAACTTAAATTTAAAATATATTCACTACCATTATTTGAGTAAAAGGTTTTAATTTTTTTTATTTAATTGATTTTCGGCGAGAGATTTGAAAGTTGGAAAAATACGAGAAACATCATATTTATGTTTAATCGGATAAAGTCACACATATTTTGAAAAGTAATCAATAAAAATGACCATTTATTGAAGATGAAGGTGCAGGACTCCATACATATGAATAAATCAATTCTAAGGCTTGACTACTAGACAAAGTGGACTTAGAAAAGGGCATTTTGTGATTTTTATTCACTAAACAATCTGACACTAGATAGGTGATGAATAAAATGGAATGACATTAGCCTTAAATGCATGATGAAGGATACGAGAAGCGATGTCCTAAGTGAATGTGCTAGGTTGAGAGGGAGGTGTGACAGTGATATGATTGGATTGAGGATGAGTAGGTAAGCAATAAATCTTGTACACATTGTTTTCATTCTTTCCGCGTAATAGGATCACCCCATACTCAAATTCTTGACCTAAAAATGCCATGAGAAAAATTCAATGGATACAAAGTTGCTTTGACATAATTAGGAAATAGAAAAAATATTTTGAGATATTTTAGGAACATAACGAACATTATTTAAGTGAAGCGAGGAGGAGGAAATGAGAAGAGAAGTTGAACCTCTATGAGGGATGGTGAGTCCCTTACCATTCACAACCACAAGTTTATCATTACTATTCTAATCATGAGCTAAAGTGAGATTAGCAAGATCCCGAGTGACATGGTAAGATATACCAGAATCCAAAAGTCAAGATGGTTCGAAGCTAGAATCCTTGTTAACTATATTTGCTTGATGACGAGAATGATTAGAAGGATAATGATGTAATTTGTAGCAAGTCTTAGCAATGTGACCATAACGATCACAATATTTATAAATAAGGGAGATCTAAAGGAAGAGTTACGTGGATGAGAAGTAGAAGGGTTCCCCTGAGTAGGAGACGCTCCACTAGGAGATGACATTTAACGTTTGTAACGGTCATAAGAGAAAGATGAACGAGAAACATGGTTGGCAGTAACAAGGAAGGATGGTTATTGTCACTCCTCTCGTTGAAGGAAAATTTCATAGTTAACAAGTTTGCCAAAAAGTTCATCAAACAGTAACGAAGTGTTACGAGTGCGGATTCTGGACAAAACTCACGATAAGTAGGGCCAAGACCATTTAGGCCACAATGGCAAGATCAAGATCAACAACAGAATGACCAATAAATGCAAGTTCATCAGCTATGGAGCGAATAGAGCGTAAATAGTCACAAACATTAGAGTCACCTTTGGTGATGGAGGAAAGACACTCTTTAAGAGACATGATCCAAGTGTGAGATTGATTGACATAAACTTTGGTCAATCTCGACATTGCATTAGCGGAGGAGGTAGCAGAGAACATAACAATCAGCGCCTTTGGACCACAAGTACCAAAAAGAGCCAAAAACACATAATTATCTTGACTCTTCTAGGTAAGAAAAACAGGATTTTCAACATCTGCGTCACCAGTTCCAATTGTTGCTGAAGGACATGGAAGGGTGTCAGACACATCGCCGAGTACATTATTTACAGTTAACAATAAAGCAACTTGTTTGTACCAAGTGAGGTAATTTGAGGAATATAGTTTAATGGGTAGTTGAGTTGCTATGACAAGTTCTACAATAGAGTAAGCGAAAGAAGTAGTGATGGGCATTGATAGGATCGAGAATGGTTAGTTAAACTTGTAGCTCTAATACCATATAGAAAATATAATTTTTATATATTGAACATGTATATCGTACAAATATGTATGAGTATATATATATATATATATATATATATATATATATATATATATATATATATATATATATACACTATACAAGGATTTATTCTTGAATAATTGTAACGGAAAGATATATATAAAAACTATAATTAAGAGTAATATAAACTATAATTAAGGGTGTGTTATGATGCATGTATATGATCTACAACTGATTGTTTGTATGAACGGAGAGAGAGTCTACAACAAGAGTCCATAGAATGCTATTAGGCATTTTCTTTCAATAATAAAAATCCTATATCAAAACAGTTAATTATTTAAAATCTAATATTAGCAATAGATTTTAAAATTAAGTTGTATATAAATTAAATTCATCATTTAAAACATTCTACGTATCTACCAAATCATTCTCAACTTGTCTTAGATGTATATATAAAAGAAAAAAAAGGACTATTTACAAGTTTTAAACATTAATCTTAATAAAATTAACATGTTACAATATAGTGAGAGTTTAGAATTTAAGGTTCGTAATATTTAAATTTACTCTATCAAATACATTCATATGTAACTGTCTATCATTAACATAAAAAATTTAAGAAATTATTAAGTAATTGATTATCTCTTCTTACAAATATTAGTACCATTATATTTATTTTTCTTAAAACTACCTACCATCTTTCAACTTAAAAAAAAAATAATTACTATCCAAATTTTGTTATGTATATCCCTAGTTCAATTCAAGGAACTACTTCGTACTAATTGAATTTTGTACTAATTGAATATCCTTAATAATTAAATTTAGATCCTAATATGATTGATGTCTTTTATCTTTACATGTATGGTGACTTTCAAAAAGCAACCATTCATACCTTAATATGATATGAGAAGAAAATATAATACTTTTATTTAGTTTAATAGATATCCTTTTAAGACATTTTAAAAGGTACAACATACCTTATCATTTATTATTTAATTCACATAATCTAAACAAGTATTGACAAATAATTGAAGAAGTATAATTTATATATATATATATATATATATATATATATATATATATATAGGTTTATTTTTTAAATAAATTTGTCCAATTAAATTAATATACTTTTATTATTTCTTATCTATTTTTTAAATTATTTTTTGAAAATAACAGTTTTTTTTCTAAAATATTTTACATAACAAGATATAAAGTAAATTAAATAAAATAAGAATTAACGAAATAATTTAAAAAAAAAATAGATATACATTGGTTTATAACTGAAAATAAAATAAATAATGAAAGCATGAATAAATTAAAGAATAAAAATGATGAATATGTTACTAAAATAAATAATAGAAACATAAAATAAAGATGACTAATATATTGTTAGAAATAAACTAAATTACAAGAATAATAAAAATAAAAATACTAATATATTATATAAGGTAAATTAAACAATAAAATATAAAATAAAAATGACTAGTGTTTTATTACGATAATTAAATAATAGAAACTTAAAATGAGAAGAATCACTATATAATAGAAATAAATTAAATAATAAAAATATAAATAAATTAATGAAAAAATAGTATATAATTCAAAATAAATAAAAATTAATAAAAGGCAGATAAATTTATTAAAATTGATTACCTTGATAAGAAGTTTAATAATGAACCATACAACAGCTAATATAACTTTGAGAGTTAATAATCTATTTTGACCTATTTCTGCAATTGCGGGTGTGATAGAATGTATAAGAAAGGAAGTAAAGTGTATTTCTCAAGGTAAAGGAGCATGTTGACCTTTTAGTGGAAGATGTAAACACTTAATCCATGGACTCAAGTGCCTCTATAAGAAAAGAAAAACTTGTTAACAAATCTTCACAAACCAAATTAATTCATGATACATAGAAAGACTCAACTGAACAATAATACATAGAATGACTCAACAGAACAATATCATAAAAGAATCAAAAGGGAAACCATAGGATGAATGTCTAATTACATATTAAGATGAACATATACTTTTTAACTGTTATAATCACAAATTCAAAAAAAAAAAAATAGGAGAAAAAAATGCAGAAGAAAATAGAAGGTGAAAAGGACCTCACAGTTTATACGGATTAATAAATCAAGAAAATTTTGTCACATCGAGTTAACAATTAAAAAAACAAGAGTTCAAATTCACAAGAATTTATCTAAAAAAAGTTTTATACATAAATGAGAAAAGAAACTTATAAAGTCGAAATATCTACTTTAATAGAACTAAAACTAGTTGGTCCAACAAACTAAATAAACTTATCCAATTAATCAATCTTATCCCACTAAGTAAGTAGATCCGACAAATTATCTAATATTTATAACAACAATAAATGTCACTAATTACAAGAATATAAAAACCAAATAAAATAAATTTAATTAAGGACTAATACAAAATTACACAAATATAAATCTATAACGTAACCTTACAAGGAACATAAACACAAGGGGCAAATAATTCAATGTAAACAAAGGATTTAAACGCATATACCAAACTCCTCAACGTAATGTGCTTTGTCAACAAGTCATAAACCACAACACAAACACAAACACAAACACGGTCTTCTTTTCCTTTTTGTCTCTTGATAGGTCTGCGATTTTTGGTGCTGCCATTCAAGGAACCTGATTTGGCACAATCTCCACTTTTGGAAACTTGAATAGAATGACTATTGCTGCAGTTTGTTCAATCTTGAAACACTAAAATGTGTACATGGTATGAGGAACGGATTCTAACTTTTGAATTTTGATTGTTAATCATAGCTTAAATTAACAGTGAATGCATTTTTGACTTTTTACTTTTGATTTTTAATTGTGAATATATTTTTAAATTTGGTTATTCTTTTTGAAGGCATTTATATAATCATGAATCTTTTATCTGTATAATCTTTCATGTAGTAGCCATTTTGATAATGTTTTGGGGTTGATTGGTCTGTGCTTGAAAAAAAAAAAACGGATTCAATAATGGAGAGTCCTCTTAAGGTCTATATCCGCAGGGCCAAGATCCAGGTTATCTTAGAGTTACGCAGTTGAGAAATGGAGAAGGTGAGGAGAGTTTGTTTGGACTGCTAAAGTATTACTGGTTCTGCTAGAGGAGGGAAGAGGATAATATAGAGAATATCTTCGGTAATTTGAGTCTAGAATAGTTATACTGATTTGAGGAGGGCTACGCCCTTCATCTTTCTCCTGCTGATTTCCTTTTAATTCAGGAATCTTTAATACTAATTCGGGTACCGAAAAGATGTTCCTATAAGAACTATGTCTAAATAGTAAGTGAGTACTTAACATGAGAGTACAAAGATCTTTAAAATTTATGGTTTACACAAATTGATCAATTAGTTTGTTACTGTGGTACATTTGAGTACATGGAAAGTTTTAGTTGAATAAAGTATATGGTAATTGTCTGCATTTCCTGTTCAACTTGGTCATTTCATTGTTGTTTGATCACATATTCGGAACAAATTAATCTTTCTTTGTTTAATTGGGCTACAAATTTTACCCCATAGAGAGATTTTATTGATCTATTTCATTTTTCATGAAAGGAAGTTCGAAAATATTTTCGAGATCTAATTTTTTGTTCCCTTATGCATTGATTGAATGAAAATAGAACAGAAAAGGTTGGTGTATGATTGAGATTGTCCTCTTTATACTAGTTGTAGCTGGCAATGGTCCCATTGTAATACGGTTTGGTGCTTGCTTGATAGTGTTGTTGTCTTATGCAAAGTTGACT
>Ga0099825_1006040_pt1 | contig 15307 bp, 4 predicted proteins | sample SiratroredBW_FD_76838 | JGI IMG/M metagenome (GOLD analysis project Ga0099825, IMG submission 76838) | Root nodule microbial communities of legume samples collected from California, USA - Siratro red BW | ecosystem: Host-associated > Plants > Roots > Nodule | place: USA: California | collected... | reverse complement strand
TTTGATACTTTTTGATAATTTTATTATATATTGAATAGTCTGGTTATGTTTGGTAATAAATTCCAGGATTTTTTAAACCAAAACAAAATGAAAAACACTGTTGTAACACAAAAAAAACAAAAAAAAAAAAAAAAAAAAAAAAAAAAAAAAAAAAAAAAAAAAAAAACAAGACAAGATAATTATTAACTAATAGCTGATAAAAAAATTATCAATTAATAAACCTTTCTGGACCAGTCATAATATAAAATGTAAGACCTTAAGGTTTATATGAATTCCTTGTTTTTGTTTGTTTCCTTGGTTAACCCGGGATGCAAGAGCAGGAACGTAGTGCCCAGCATATGATTCTCCAGTGATATAAAAGTCATTCTTAGTGAACGCAGGATGTGCCTTGAAAAACTCCTGTCATTATAATAAAATTGATTTAGCAGATCTATTCATACACAGCAAGAATATCTTATATTCAGAATTGCAAAATATACAGTTGCCATGTATGTTCCCAATGTTATTTTTTAATCAGATTCATGCAAACAAAATGTATTGATATTTAGTTAAAAATTAATATTGTTATAAAGATCAAAAGTTACAAGTCCGTATAAAACTGCAGCCAGGTTGATAAATGGGATAAAAAAGGAACTGTATATTAATATTTTTACCTGCAAAAAGTTATATAAATCATTGCTAACACCAGTTTCGTCATGACGAATGTCACTATCATCAGAAGTGTAACTAAAACCTGTTCCTGTAGGTTGGTCAACAAATAAAATATTTGATGCCTGCAAAATGAGAAAACTATGGTTACTGCCAGTAATAAGAAAAAAATTGGTGTAACAACTGGTTCTATAATCTAACCAATTTCACCAATTTTTTGACTATGTACTTTATTGTTGAACTATTCATGGAAGGAACACTTTCAGTAAAAGAAAGAAACCTTAGAAATTGATCATTACCTTGTCCCAACCATAATCATTCCATATAAGAGACAAATTATTGGCAATATGGAAAGGGCCATTCTCATAAAACAAAGCCAATTCACTGCCACATCCTGGTCCTCCAGTCAACCATATGACAACTGGATCAGCCTTGTTGTTCCTTGACTCAAAGAAAAAGTAGAACATTCTGCATTTGATATAGGAAAAAAAAAATCATGATCAAACATATACATGAACATTTAAAAGGATGAGATTCAGTTTAAACAATTAAATAAAATACACTTGAATTATCATCAACCAATTTCAAACCAGTATGTGTGATCAGAAATAAACTTGGAAGTGTCCAAACTCACGATAAACACAATAACAAGATCATTATGTCATCTTTCAAATCAATAAAGATGTGTGGTCGGTATTGAACTTAGAAGTTAGAAGTATCCAAAATCAAGGATAAATCCAAATATTGAAAGAAACTTGTAAAACGCGTCTGATATATAATAATGATACAATTTCGTGTATATGACGATAATAAAATTTAATAACAAGCATATTACTTGCAGAACAATTCATTATTCCTTAAGATCTATACATTAATTGAATATATCACAAAATAATACACTGATAGTAGCAGCTAGTTGGAAAAGAATAAAGCGAGGCAGCAATTGTTGACCTTTTTAGTCAATCATTATATCACAAAGAGTTCTTTTATGTTGCAACTTGCAAAGAAAGATCCATGAATCATCACTCTCACATCACATCTGAAAGACTTTTTCTCATTGGAATGATGAGGAAATGATACAAGTGAGTGTGTTACATGAGAAGGATGCATATATATTTACCTTGCAGCTTTGGTACTGGGAAGTGAATAGTAACCTGCATGGTGACCAAGGTCTTGAATAGAAGGTCCAGAATCACCAAGAAACGAAAACTTTTTCTCCACGATATTTCCTGAAACAAAAACTTCATCACCACCTTTGACAATGTTTACTGGGTGCTTTGGGGAGAGGTTGAAGCTTCTTATGAGCTTTTGTGCTGGTGATAGTTGTGAGTTAGGGTCATGGGTGAGGCGAGAAGTTGCATAGGAAGAAGAAAGTGACGCGACAAAAAGCAGAAAAAGAGACACAGACACTTGGGAGAGGGTTAACGCTGGTGATGGAGCCATGTTGTGTGAGTTTGAGGTAACTGTGTACCAATGGTTGTGAATTTATAGTGTTCACGCAATGCGATGGGCCCCACCACTTTTCACCGTTTAGTGTTTCGGAATATTTTTTAACACCACTATTCTCAGGATACTTGCGTTTCACATTGATTTTTTTTAAAAAATATTATATATTAATAAGATAATAATATATATATATATATATATATATAACTGTTAAATTGCATTTCACATTGATTTTTTTAATAAAATAATAATATATATAAATGTTAAATGAATGTGCACCCTAATTTAATTGCATATTTTATTTTCTAGTAATCATACACCAGTTACCAAAAAGTTGTATTTTGGGAATACGGATAATTAAATATACAAAAATTGGTTAAAAGGTTTTCATTAAACTTTGGGTAGATATTTGAAGATTTTATCTATTTATATATAAATGTTTTATGAGTATTAATGTATATATCCAGATTTTTTTCATAATTAGTATGAAAAAACTTGTCTACGTGCAAACAACTATAATTTTTTAAAGATGCATTTATCTGAAAATCGTAATCAGATTTGACATTAATTCTTCCATTTTAAGGAGAATGAATTACGATAAATTCTTTTTAAACTGTGGTTCAAAGTTATTTTTCGAAATTTAAAAGTATAATAACTTTTTTATTTAATGAAAACTTTCAATTTTATTTTTCTATTTCTTCATCACAATAATATATATTAATAAAAAATTAGAATATAAATAATAAAAGAATAATTAATATTAGTTTGAATTTTGAAAAATAAGTTAGATAAAAATAAACATTTTTCAGTTAATATTCTATTTTCATTAAATATTCAGTTTTATTATGTTTTGTATATATTAACTCGTCTGACTTCTAATTTCAGCCGTTGTTGATAAACGTCTTTTGTTTGGCTATTGATGATAATGTTGTTTAATTTTTTAATAAGGGGGAAATTGAACTAATTAATAAATTTATCTACATGTTACTGTCTAACCCTTATCATCATAGACTCTAATTAAAGCATTCAATGCTTTAATACAATAAAAACAAAATACTAGTAAATATTGAAGATTTTTGTTGCATCCTTTGTACACTAATTAAGAATTCATTGTTGTTTAATTTTTTAATAAGGGAAAATTGCACTAATTAGTAAATTTATCTACATGTTACTGTATATAACCTTTTCTTCATACACTCTAATTAAAGCATTAAAAAATGCTTTAATAACCATAAAAACAAAATACTAGTAAAAACTGCAGATTTTTGTTGCATCCTTTGTACACTAATTAATAATTCATTGTTGTTTAACTTTTTAATAAGGGAAAAATTACACTAATTAGTAAATTTATCTACATGTTCCTATATCTAACCTTTTCATCATACACTCTAATTAAACCTTTCGAAAATGCGTTAATAACCATGAAAACAAAATACTAGAATACTGCAGATTTTTGTTGCATCCTTTACACTAATTAATAAATTCATTGTTGTTTAATTTTTTAATAAGGGAAAATTACAGTAATTAGTAAATTTATCTACATATTACTATCTAACCTTTTCATCATACACTCTAATTGAAGAATTCAAAAATGATTTAATAATCATAAAAACAAAATACCAGTAAATGCGGCAGATTTTTGTTGCATCCTTTGTACAATTAGAATTAGCATATTTTTTTGCATTACAATTTTTTATTCTCTGCACAATTTTTTATTCTATTGATCCACTTCGTCACGGTATGTAATGGCTGGTTATTTTTGAAACATAGAAGACTATTTATTTACAAATAAAATTGGAAAAGTTTTTTATTTTTAAATTAATCATTTTACTTTCTTGTTGTGTATAAATAAGCAAAAACCATTTCATTCCGTTGGAGTGGAATATATTTTATTTAAAAATCATTAAATTACTATTTTTCATTTATTATTTAAATCGTTCAACTTAGTGATGATAAATATTTACTAAGATAAATAAATTGAATCTAACTATGTCTTTTATGATACTTGAAAGAGAAAATAATTTAATTTAGTTTTGATATATTATGTATAAAAAGTTGCTAAAATCTCAATTGTATTTTATATAACTAATAAAAATAAAGTTAGACTTAACTACACTTATCCTCGGGAAATTACAGTTTCTTGAATTTTATAGTAATTATGCGAATTAAATGTTGCAAGTATAGAAAAATTTGAGATTTTATTATCTTCATTTCCAATTCGGTAATTATGATAAGGGTATTAATCTTCCAAACGCGTCATTATAATAGCATAGTTTACCTACCACCAAGATAACAAAAGAAAGAATGAGCTTCCAAAGAAGAACATTGATCAAGATTAGACGCAATTAGTGTAGGCTTAATCGAATGAAGCAAATAATTAAAAATTATTTTTAATAACTTAAAAATTATAAAAGTATTATAAATTTATGTTATTCATTTGTAACAACATATGTGACTATTTGATGGGTCTAGTGAATCATAATAAATTTAAATCAATGAAAATACTTAAAAGAGATTGTCTAAGAGAGTTGCTAGTAATTCTCTTCCACTAATCAAACTCTATTTTTTTCAGATGAATTTATGTTAATTAGTTCTTTCCTACTTTAAAAATATTATGAAATTTTGGAAGAGAAACTAATATAAAAGTAAACGGAACATGATACACGAGTGACCATAGAGTAGGTAATACCTGAAGTGCCAAAGAAGGCAAAGAATGAAATACAGAATGAAATTATGAAGAAGAACTTCCAACAATTATTGCGCAATTAGAGGGTTCCATATTCCAGGAGACTATAATGCATGGCTCATTCAAAAAGACCCCACTAATTTTAGATGCATTCTTCTGCATCCACGTATTTTTTAAAATACCGAAAATATTTTTTTTTAATTTTACAATTCAAAATTTGTAGATTATACAATTTAAAATATAATTTTTTATATTTTGAATTATATTAAACTGTACAATTTAAAATATAATTTCTTATATTTTAAATTATATAATTTAGATATAATTTTTCAATTCTAAATTCTACAATCCAAAATAAAAAAAATGTAAGATTTATTAAATTTTTCTCATAAAAAAATATAATGATTATTTTTTCAAGTCCGTGAAGGTACAAAAAGAAAATATGGAGGTGCAATAAGTATACGTTGGAATTTTAAGCCCCACAGATTTCGAAAAGGAGTTCACAAGTTTATTGCTTTTGGATTTAGTAGAAGGCTTAGCATTGTCGGTATTTCTTTTCGCACCCCATAAGTTTCTTCTGTACTCCCATAAATTTCAAAATGCCTATTTTATCTTTCTTTGCAGACATTGTCTAATCTAAAAGCTTTTCAAATTATACATTCTAAAGTATAAAAAAATATTTCAGATTATACAGTTCGAAAAGCTTAATTTGATATTAAAAATTTAATTAATGAAAAGTCAAAAATACTTTCAAATAAGAAATGCTTCTGGTTATGATTTAAAAAAATAAATACTTAGTCATGATGTCAAGCCCACAACGTCTTTAGTCTCCAAGAATTTTTTTTTCTATAATTATATAATGTCTTACAAGAATTTTAAATTCGTTTAGTCATAATGTTTTCAAGTTAGAATGATTGTTGAATATAATACATCACAAAATTATTTTGAAACTATATAAAATAAATCAACCCAAATTGTAAAAGTTTGATTTAATTTTATTCGAATCATATATAATATCTATCAAATTTGTAAAAATTTGTTTTAGTTCAGATTATATGATTAATTTCAACTTAATTTTTGTTGAGTAATATTTAAGTTTATATATGTAAAGGTTGTGTATTAAATATTTAGAACAAAAAAGTTTGTAATTTCTATTAATATTATTTTTCACAAAAATTATGTTATTTATTAAAAAAATATATTTTTCCAAACGTGGAAATGGGGATTATTAATATGCCCATTGTGTAATAGTATTGCAAATTTTGAAGAAAAAAAAAAAACATATGCAGTTGACTTGTATAATGGTCTTCTGCACATATATTTTCTTTAATTTTCTTAAACCCACTTAACAGTAAATTAAGTATACTTTTAACATGTCATTTGCTACTCCAACATTACATATTAAATTATAGTTTATTTTCCTAACAACCGCTGATTAAATATACTTTTTCTCAAACTTGTCATTTTCAATTGTTTGTAAACTTTAAATTCTTTTAAATTAATCACGTATTGTTTTTAAATTATATTTTCCTAAATGAAATCGCACAGTTCTTTTATAATTTTATTCATTTTTAAAAGTTGTTAATCAACACTTTTTTATATTTTACATAAATATAAAGTAGATGTAACGTCATGCAAAAAAAAAAAGTTATAAATAATTTTGAAGATTGCAAGTCTTAGTTTATGAACAATATCATTAGCCCTTGAGCACTTAACGTGCCTTCTAAGGTGGGCTTTTCAACATCATTGTCTTCCACATTGACTCTCTTTTTTCTAGATGACTTACAAATGGAACCCTAAAATCCAAATAAACTTTTCTATGTTTCTATTTTATTTTATTTTTTTCATTGACTTGACCCAATAAACCCTAATAGTCTCTTGTTCCTTGCAATTTCATAAGGGACAAAGTAAATTGTTCTAGTTTTATAACTTTCTTTATTACAAGAAAAAGGTACCATTAACAATTTTATCACATAAGAATATTATTATATTTTTGATACATAATATATTATATATATGTTGAAATAAAAATAACTAAGCTTCTTTATTTTTTTGTTGACAGTTTTTCAGTCAGAAAATATATCCCCTCAAGTCGTTTTAAGTGATTCCATAAAATTGGAAAGACAATGAAAGGAAACTTAATGGGAATTGTGATTAGTGTCTTCATTGAACTAGATAAAAATACCCATGATGCTTCATTGTCACCCTAGACTCAGTCCATTCAAATTTAATATAGTTTGATACTTCTTTAAAAAAAATCCACTTGAAAACCCACTTTAATAATATAATATATGTATTACAATTTTAAATTCAAAAATAAATAAATATGATTGTTTTAAGTTATTAAATGGGTATTTTTTTAAGTTATTAAATGGGTATTTTTGTTTCTCTCTCTTAGATGTCAAGATATCCCTTTTAATATTCCATTAGATTCAACTATAATTAAATTAAGATAGTTTAAAAGCAAAACCAACTTAGACTAATATTATGATACAGATGAATTTGATTTATATAAACCATTATATATTCAGTTAGGTTATATTTAGACGCTTTTAAAATTCAATTTAATTTTAAAATAATTCAATTTGTCAATTTTGACTTACCTTGAATAATATATTTCTTAGTTTTTGCGACTGGTGAAACTTTTTATTTATATGAAATAATTCCTTAAGAAAATGTTTATTTCCATTTCTATTACCTTGTTAAGTGTTTTGTATCTTTTTTTCCTATATCGTATTTTTAAATATTTATTGAGCTTGTCAATAACTAACTTTTGTCTCACCCTCAAACGAAATTGTTGATAATTTTTGTATTCATACTATAGAATCATAAAAATAATAATAATTCGCTAGTTGTTAAGTCAACAGAAAACAAAAAATACATAAAAATCAAGACTTCCTATTTCTTTTTTGTAAATAAAAAAGCTGCTGAGAAGTTAGATAAGATAATATTTTGACACAAAACTGAAATAAATAAAATTGAAAATTACTGATTAAATTAAGAAGAAAGGAAGTGTGTGTTGTTGTGTTTGTGTAGAGGTAGCTGCCCTGACTCCGTCCACCACCTCCTCTTCCTTTCACCTGTCGTTTACCCTTCCTTTACGTCACCCTTTGATTGCGAAACGCAAACCTCCGCACCATTAAACGACACACACACACTCTCTCTCTCTCTCTCTAAGCAAAGCTTTCCACCGGTACCACTACAGACAGTTACAAATCTTCAACCATACGCTTTCTCCTTCTCTTCCTTCTTCTTCTTCTTATTCCTTCATTTCTTCACTAGCATCAACACTGCAAATCACCATGAAAGTGTGCGTTGCTGCGGCTGCGGCCGTCGCGCTGTTTGCGGCGTGGCTGATTCTAGTCGACGCGCGCTTTGTGGTGGAGAAGAGCAGCATAACCGTTCTTTCGCCGCACAAGATGCGGACTAAACGCGACGGCGCTATCGGTAACTTCGGCCTTCCTGACTACGGAGGATTCATCGTTGGCTCTGTTGTGTATCCCGCCAAAGGCTCCCACGGTTGTCAGGTCTTCGACGGTGATAAGCCCTTCAAACTTCAGTCCTATCGTCCTACTATTGTTCTCCTTGATCGCGGAGGTATTTATCTGTGTATCTATGTATGTATCTGTTTATTCGGTTTTGTCTTCGTTGACTTTGATTCGTTCGTCGTGCGTGCTTCATGTTTCATTCACGTCGTGCTAATTTACTGTTACATGATCATTTTTTTTTTTGGTGTGTTCTGAAACTAGTTATGTTGGTTGATAGTTTATACGTTGATTCTAGTATGGAATAGGTTTATCAGTTAATTGAACCTGTTTTTTTTTTTTTTTTTTTTTTTTTGTTTTTTTTTTTTTTTTTTTTTTTTTTTTTTTTTTTTTTTTTTTTTTTTTTTTTTTTTTTTTTTTTTTTTTTTTTTTTGTTTTTTTTTTTTTTTTTTTTTTTTTTTTCTGGTTATATTTTCCTTTTTTATTGGTTTTCTTATCTTTAGTGAAATATGAAGAGAAATGAAGTCCTGCTCTTTCCTTTTTCGACTGTTGGTCATTGTTTCTTCTTAATTTAGCTTCCTTTCCCGTTTATAATTAGCTTAATTAAGTGCTTATACGTAAGTTCAATTTGTATAACCTGTTTATATACTGGAGGAAAAAAAATTCGGGAGTTATCCTAGAGAATTTGTTCATGTTTGGATGAATTTCTTCGAAAATACTTATTAATATAATAAAATATGAAAGAAAAATAAAATAAATTCATTATATAAGTTACAATTAATTTATATAAAATAAGAAACTAATTTAGAAAGAGTCTTTAATATTAATTTCTCATAAAATTGATTTTTAACTTATGTAATCTTATTCCAAATGTTTACACAATTGTTTGTCTTATGATAAGTCCGTATAAACTATAAATAAGCTCTTCTAAACAGGTTCTTGGATGTTAATTTTAATGAATCCTAAAGGCAACGAAAGAACTTGGCTCAGAAGCATTTCATGGAGCTTCAATAATCCTTTTCTATTATTATTCTTCATACCCATATTTTGTGATGCTTACTGGAAAAGTTATTTGCACTTGTAGAGTGTTACTTTGCCTTGAAGGTTTGGCATGCACAACTAGCTGGTGCTGCGGCAGTTTTGGTGACTGACAGCGTTGATGAATCTCTTATAACCATGGATTCTCCGGAGGAGAGCTCTGATGCTGATGGATACATAGAGAAGATTGTGATTCCATCAGCTCTGATAGAGAAATCATTTGGTGATTTGTTGAAGGACGCTTTGAATAACAAAGAGGAAGTTTTGCTGAGAATTGACTGGAGAGAGTCAGTACCTCACCCTGATAACAGAGTTGAGTATGAGTTTTGGACCAACAGCAATGATGAATGTGGAGCTCGTTGCGACGAACAGATGAATTTCGTGAAGAATTTTAAGGGTCATGCTCAAATTCTTGAGAGGGGTGGTTACACCTTGTTCACTCCACACTATATAACTTGGTTTTGTCCACCGCCCTTCATTCTTAGCAGTCAGTGTAAATCGCAGTGTATAAACCGTGGGAGATATTGTGCTCCGGATCCAGAGAAGGATTTTGGAGAGGGCTATGAAGGAAAGGATGTGGTGTATGAAAATTTGAGGCAGCTGTGTGTCCATAGGGTTGCCAATGAGAGCAACCGTTCATGGGTCTGGTGGGATTATGTGACAGATTTCCATGTCAGATGTTCTATGAAGGAGAAAAGATACAGCAAAGATTGTGCTGAGGAAGTGATGAAATCATTGGGTAAATACTACTTTCTTATGCTGTTGTGAATCAAGTAAGTTGTTTTCTCTTTTATTGTGAAAGTTAAATATTAATCTTACAGATCTGCCGATGGAGAAAATTAAGAAATGCATGGGTGATCCTGAAGCGGATGTGGAGAATGAAGTGCTAAAGAATGAGCAACAAGTCCAGGTTACATTTAATATTTATTGCCATGTCTTTAGAAAAATTCAAGAATAAAATGTTATAACTCTAATCATAAGGGCTACCGTATAAAATGAAGTACCAAATCCAGGCGATTACATTATTCAATAATTGGTATACTTGTGTTTCATTTGTGATATTCAGATCGGTAGAGGATCTCGCGGTGATATCACCATCTTGCCAACATTGGTTTTGAACAATGTCCAGTATAGAGGTTAGTTACTTAAATTCCTACATGAAATCTAGTAAATGCTTTTACTGATCTTCAATAATGTATGAGTGACCAGTGCATTCTATTATTGAATTTGGCCATCAAAATCCAGTTTTAAGGGTCAAGAAAAAGTGCTCTTACTGTATACCTATTATGACTTTTGGTTCTACATGTTTCCCGGGCTTGGCCACTAAAAAGCTCTGTGAATTTCAACTATGCAATGCTTCTTTCTAAAACTAGAGCATCAACCATCTTGATGATCTTCCCGAGACGTAAATGGTGAACATTTTTCTGTTAATGTAAAAAGACATGTCTGGTTGTCCGAAAACTAGTTTAGACTCACGGAAGATTTTAATTTGATTTTCGGGCAGTAACCTAATTCTTACTTATGAATTTAGGGTTTTCACTCTGCCTTTACGTTATTGAAAAACAGGGTTTTCTTTCACACTCGAGGACGATTAGTGAAGTTTAGAACTTCTTTAGTTATCTCTAATGTACTTCTGTTCTTCTGTGAGATCTTCTTCTATTCCTTAATCTCTTGCCGGTCTATTATGGGCTTTATTTTTTATTTTAGTTGATTGGTTAATTGAATTTCAAAATTTGTTATTGGTGTAATGTAGTGGATGTATGTGTTACATGTCAAATTCAAGTATCCTTTATATGACAATATCTAATGTATCGTGTATCAGATTTCTGAATATTTTATTTATCTTGTCTAAAGGAAAATTGGAGAGAACTGCTGTACTGAAGGCTATATGTTCTGGATTTAAGGAGACTACTGAACCTTCTGTTTGTTTAAGCGGAGGTTAGTATGCTTAATAACGTATTGCATGAATTTCAGTGATGATTGACTCTTCTAGTTCTAAAAATCTACTGTTTAATATTCTAAACTATACATCCTGGTTTGAGTTTATCAGATGTTGAGACTAATGAGTGTCTTGAAAGAAATGGAGGATGCTGGGAAGACAAAAAAGCTAACATAACTGCTTGCAAGGTATAAGATAAGGAATTTTTTTACCATTCCCCTCCCCAAAACTGGACATGTATTGCCGTCCATGTGTGTCTGCTTATGATTGACTACAAACTAAGCCTTTATACATCTGTTCAGGATACATTCAGGGGAAGAGTTTGCGAGTGCCCTGTTGTGAACGGTGTTCAGTATAAGGGTGATGGTTATACTACATGTGAAGGTATGCATTTTCCAATCTAAAAAGTTACTTTAATATCAAAATATCATTTTCTCTTTTCTCATACAACAAGATGGCTATGGGAGCCACAGATTAAAACATTTCCTCTATGATTTGGAAGTCATCCATATGCAACTTTCATCATTGAGAAAATTTATTTTATATTGTAATCGAAATCCAAATTCAAATGGATGTTTACTCATAAATTTGGATGAAGATCAGTAGATCCTCTCCCCCTAAACATTCTTATTCGTGGTCTAGATTGACTTATGGAAAAAAAATGCAAGGGAATATGAATTCATGTTGAACACTGTATGAGAATTACTATTTCTATTTATTTGTTAATCATTATTGGTCAATTTTCATTTAATAAGCACTGCATTCATAATAAAAAAGATCCGTTATTAAGTTAATTTTTTGTGAATAACGACAATTCGGTGTTAGGTTGCTGTGGGATAACTCATACAGATAACTTTTGAAAGATATAAAAGCCCTATTTCAGTATTGCTAGAATTGATTTTTTGAAGCCAGTCTTCTCCGTTTCTCTTTGAAGAGCCTTGTATGTCAGCGTTACCTATGGCTGCTCGGGAATATATTGATATAACATTCAAATACCTGTGGATGGGTTAATGTATATTTAGAAGAACCAAACTATTAAAAAAGTCGTTGCACGGTCCATAATAAGAGGCAATTGTTTTGCTTCTGTATTCAACAGTTATATGTTTTTCTTTTCATGATGTTTCTGAGGTTTATATTATTTTCCTTATTTGACAGCTTTTGGACCTGCAAGGTGTTCTATTAACAATGGTGGTTGTTGGTCAGAAACTAAAAATGGAGTAACTTTCTCAGCTTGCTCAGTTCAGTACTGCATAACCTGACCTTCACTTTTTCTTCTGATTATTGAAAAAGATTTATTCTACCGATTTCCTTGATATCCCTTTTGGCTAACTGAATTCCCTTCTGTATAAATGAAGGACTCCAAGGCAAGTGGCTGTCAATGCCCGGTTGGGTTTCGTGGAGATGGTAATAAATGCGAAGGTAACATTTGATTTTACTGTGGCAAGCAATTAAACACATGTTTTCTTTGTATGATCTATTTTGTAAAAATATAAATCTATCTAAAAACATGTTTTGATCATATTCAGATGTTGACGAATGTAAGGAACGAAGTGCTTGTCAGTGTGATGGCTGCAGTTGCAAGGACACTTGGGGTAGTTACGAATGTAAATGCAAGGGAAATCTTCTATACATAAAGGAACAAGACGTCTGTATTGGTAATATATTAAAGTCCATCTGTTGCTCTGCTATTATTACTACTGTAAATTCGTGATCACACCACCATAACTAAAGTTTTCTAAAGAAAACTCAGTTTGTTTATGATTAAAATTTTGTTTTTTCTCTCACGCAGAAAGAAGTGGATCAAGATTTGGCCGGTTCCTTGCCTTTGTGGTCATAGCAGTTGTTGTGGGCGCTGGTCTAGCTGGTTACGTGTTCTACAAATATAGGCTCCGGGTAAGCCTAATTCATTCTCAACTAGAGATAACGTTACACATCATTCATATTAAATTGGAAATCCAAATTATCACCTATCACCATATTAATTTACATGTCTCATTTTTGTAGTCTTACATGGACTCCGAGATCATGGCTATCATGTCACAATACATGCCACTTGACCAGCAAAATAATGTAGTTCATGCTGAAGCTCAGCCCTTACGACAAGAAGGCACCGTGTAAGGTATATTAAATATTCATATCTCTTCACCTTTAACCAAAGACAAAACTCAGATGCAGTTCAAGTTTATGTGATACTGTTCTTTGATTAGAATTTGATGTTTTACTTAGTAATTTATGTTATAAAAGGTTTGCATAAATGATCCACATAAGTTATCCAGGTGAAAACATGTAAGGAACTGCATTCACATTTTGTCCTTCAACTAATTTACTGCATTCGAGATAGCTTTTATGGGGAACAATCTTCTTATTTAGCCATTATCTATATTCAGCCTGCAGACGTACATAATAAGCTAAAAGTAGTCAAAGGAAGAAGTCGTTGCACTATAGAATCCATTTCAGAGATGATTATAAACAGGTCTGGCTATGTGGATTTGAATCCATTTCACAGCAAGGGGAGACCAGTACTTTACTGTAGCCTGTAGGATAATTATGCGAATCATTGGAATGCATAGAGAAAATTTCTGCATAGAATAATTTCCAATTTCCAATTTCCACAGTTTGTAAATAGAAACTTTTGAGATGTACATGTATACCATAGATAGAGAATAAGGATCCATGTGATGTTAGTGAACAAGTTATGACGACATCGATACCAAGTTGTCAATACAAGGACATCACTCTGGTTCTTCTTTGTGGCCTAAATACAATTTTTTGTTCACCAATCGAATATTCCATCGACCATTTTGCCTATTAAGTTCGTAAGGGTGGTTAATCAAATCTGCTCAAAGTTATCTTGAATCTATCACGTGCTTTTCGATTTCTTAGTGTGTTATATATTACATATTATGAAGGTGAAACTCTAAATATAATTAAGGGAATAATACCAGCAATATCATGCGTACTATACGTAAATTTTTATTTATAAAATATATATTTGGTAGCATCTTTTTGGATTATCAAGTTGATATGCAACACACGACGTTAACTAATATTAATACCAACTAATAATTTATTGATTAATTCTAAATAGGTGCTGAAAAAACTAAAATTAAAAAAAAATACTTAATTGAACTGAAATAAACTATAAAAAAAACTGAATCATTCGTATTAAAACTAAATAAAATTATTCTTTTAATTCAATTTATAAAAGAGTAAAATACTAAAAGAATAGTTTAGAGCGCTACTAAACTATTATAAGAGTTGGAAAGAAAAAAAGAAGCTTACATAATCATCTACTACCCACTTTAAGATGAATTTTCAAATACGATTTATTATCTGCAAAATTAAATATAAGTTGTAAATTTTGTTCGTTAAAAATTGTTTCAATATTAAGAATCCACTACTAAACTATTATGAAGAGTTGAAAAAACTATTTACATAATCATTCACTGCTACTTGTTCTTGAAGTTATCTATTCTTATGATGAATTTTAAATGCAATTATTTTATCAATTAAATTTTATATAACTGTTTTTGTTACAAATTGTTTCAGTGATAAGAATCTAATGGTACACTATTATGACAGTTGAAAAAAATTATTTACATAATCATCCACTACCCATTTTTGAAATTATCCATTCTTTTAGATGAGTTTTCAAATGCATTTTTTATCAGGAAAATATCACACACATATATATATATATATATATATATATATATATATATATAAACACTAAAATATACATTTCATCACCGGTGTCATGTTATTTATATTTTTGTACTATTTATGTGATTCCGGATTGTCTCAACTTTTAAAGGTAATTCTCACACTATGAATTGAATTAAAATATTTAATTAATATTAATCTAATTAATCTTTAGTTATCACTCTATATGCTAGATAAGAAATTCACAGTATTTCGATAAAACTTCGATTTATCCATAATCTTGACTAAACATATCTCCGCCATATTCAGTATAATATATATATATATATATATATATATATATATATATATATATATATATATATATATATATATATATATATATATATATTTATTTTATAA